>Ga0078972_1001983_pt1 | contig 71250 bp, 75 predicted proteins | sample YelNatPaOPGAMG01_FD_67568 | JGI IMG/M metagenome (GOLD analysis project Ga0078972, IMG submission 67568) | Hot spring thermophilic microbial communities from Obsidian Pool, Yellowstone National Park, USA - OP-RAMG-01 (SPADES assembly) (version 2) | ecosystem: Environmental > Aquatic > Thermal... | reverse complement strand
CGATCTTCTTGGCCTCCGAGTTTCTGCACTGCTGCCCCTTATCAGGCCACTTAGGGCTCGTAGGGGGACAAAGCGCACTCCTATCCTGCGGTCCTCCTCTTCCTCGCGACGGGCCTTGCTGATCGCCCTGGCTCTGCATGAGATGCTCATAAGAGCATTTAAATATATGGATATGATCCGCAGCGCACGTGCAGGACATCGAGGAAGCCTTCGACCATGAGCCTCGCACTGGGCGCAGTTTAACGCCTCAGCTCCCCTCCGATGCCGAAGGAAGTAAGGAGTTGAAACGACTGAAATGAAGGACGATTGGAAGAGCTACTTGCCGACGGCCGTCCTCCTGCTCATAATGATAGGGCTGACCCTCTGGTCGTTTGTGTCAGGCAATGCGGTTACAGCGGGTTCTCCGGGTGTCACCTTGCTTGGTGGGATGCTGCTGTTGATAGTGGGGCTTGCGGCCGGGACGCTTGGCGGCATAATCGGAACGGGCGGATGCAGTGTGATGCTACCCGTGCTTTCCTTCTGGCTAGGATATCCTGCACCGATAGCGATCGGCACGACGCTTTTTGCGGTCATCTTCACCGCGGTCTCAGGGGGATACGGTCATCTGCTGCGTGGGAATTTGGACAGGAAGACGACGCTCTGGCTCAGCGGTTCTGGCATCGTAGGAGTCATCATAGGTTCGTGGCTCTTTAATCTCCTCACAGCTCAGGCCGCATTGCTGGGACTTGTGCTTGGCCTGGCCTTCGTGCTGCCTTCGGCTCGAATGATCTGGGAGGGCCTCGTGCGCGGGAACAAGCCCCAGCAGGAAGGAAACGTCATCCCCGGCTCGAACTCCGGGAAGGGTGTCTTCGGCTTCATCATTGGCATCCTGACTGGGGTCGTCGGATTGGGTGGCGGCTACGCGCTCGTTCCGGGCCTGATCTATCTGTTTGGTGCGCCAGTATACATCACCATGGGAACTTCGTTGGCAACGATGATCCCGTTGGCCATCGTCGGGGGAGGCATCAAGCTTGCGCAGGGATTTGTGGCCTTGGGCGCAGGTCTGTTGTTAGGCACCGGCGCGGTGATCGGCGCGCAGCTCGGCGCGGCCGTGATCAAGAGATTCAGGCCCACGACGCTGAAGCTGATCTTCGGACTTTACTTTCTGTATGTGGCCCTCAAGTTCATCTTTGGCTATTTTGGAGTAGCCATATGGTGAGAATTCACGAAGACGATCACCAAATGAGCCCTGACCAAGCAGGACGCGTTGAGGGGCCCACGGCGGAAGACGGCAGCATACGTGCTTCTGGTCATTGTGATCTCTACGGTTGTCGGGTGCCCCTATGGGATGTTCCTCTAGATTTGGCGGTAAGATGAGCAAAATGAGTGCTTGGCTTTTGCGAATCGAAAAGATCAACGTCTCCATATTCGGCGTAATCTTGGGAACCGGCGGAGTAGCTCTTGCTTCTCAAATGCTCTTACCGCTGCTCACAGTCTTGCTCACTTATCTGCTGACGATACTCTTCGTATTGTTCACTGCGTTACTTGTCCTTAAGATAACCTTGTATCCAAGAACGGTAAGAGCTGAACTTCAACATCCGATACCTGGCAACTTTTACGCGCTTCAGCCAATCTCGGCAGTAATCTTAGCAATACTCTACAGGAGACTCTTTCCTTCTTCAGTGGACATCGCACTCTTGGCATACGGAGGCATTCTCATCTTTGGTCTGGCCGTCTACCTGCCATATCACTTCTTCGCAGACATGAATATCGAGTTCTCTCAGCTGCACGGAGGATGGTTCATTACGCCTGTCGCAACAATCCTGGTGACGAATGCCATCCTCCTGTATCCCATAAACGAGGTCAACCTCACAATTGCATTGGCGTATTTTGGGATCGGAACACTGCTCTTCATCCTCGTATTGAGCGTGCTTTTCTTTAGACTCCTCAGCCATACTCTGCCTCCAGTGGAGCTCGCTCCTGCAAATTTCATCGTGCTGGCTCCAATAGGGATTCTGATAGCGGATCTGCTACAGTTCTCTAACGCCGCAGGCATCATTTTTGAGACTAGTCTGAATCCTGCAGCAGTCTTGGCTGGATCGGCGCTCTGGGGATTTGGCCTTTGGGCAGCACTCGTGAACGTGCTCCTGTTGACCAAATACTCTAGAACGGGGTTCCCATTCCATATGGGTTGGTGGAGTTTCGTCTTCCCGACGGCCGCATTTACCCTGGGCACATTGTCACTGTCGAAGTTTCTCGAACCGTTCCAACTCATTTCGGAAATCCTATATGTTTGCCTAGTAGCCCTCTGGGCATTCATTTCAATAAGAACTTTGGCGGGCTGGGTCGTGAGAAGCCTTCGCTTTATAACGAACAGGTCTCGCGCCTAATCAACCGCTGACTTCCCAGAGCCGGTGAGAGTCTTCGTCGGTCAGCTTGCTATCGCTGGTGTGCTCGATCCCTTTCAGCGTGCTGTCACGGAGGCTTTGGAGGGTGGTCCTACTAGGACGAAGGAGCTTGTGGAGAGGACAGGATTGACACGCCCTACTTTGAGTTGATTGCTCACCTAGGGCCCTTGCCGGCTTATGGGCCGGTGGTCGGGGAGCAAATCATCACATAGACAAGGGGCAGCCCCAAGCTCTCCTATCGCCTTATAGCGAAGGCTCCCCTCAGCTCAGCCCAGCCAGCCCGACCTTCCTCTAAGCAAATGGTCCTCGCCCAGACGGTCTATCTAACCTAACCTTTCATTAGCTTAGGCACGCATGCATGCGGGTTCGAGAAAAGGGGATGGTGCCGAGAGGCAAAGAAGAGCTGCACCCCCCTCCCGACACCTGCCCGCTTATCACGAGATAGATAGAATATTGTCAAATAATGTCGGCTTAGGTTGACAGCACCGGGTGGAGAGTGATGATCGTGGATTGGCGCTCGCAGGTCGAACTGCTTTCATGTCATCGCCACGCCCTCCATGGATGAAATATCATGGCCTCATTCAAGACGGATATCGTATTCCACCTCGAGTACGGTCTGAATCGAGCTATAGTGGGATTGAAGGGCACCCTGGTTTGCCTCGGTATTAAAGACATCAAGTTCAACTACCTTACCTTGCTTGGATTCGCACCCGTTCAAGCATTAATCCTCCCGGCCCGCTATATTTGATGTCGAGCTCTGGCACTTTGGCCGCGAGTCTTGCACGGCATGACGCCTTGCCATCGACAGGTACAAGGGATATTACGGACCGGCGAGGACAGAAGAGCTACCAGTGCCGCAGGGCGATCGCTCTCGCCGGCCGGGATCGCGCACGTGTCGACGAGCCAATCTCGTCAGTTCCTGTTCGCGGAACATGGGCGATCCGTTTCCGCTTCTGCAACGGGCTCGGTCAGCCGGCGACGGTACTTCCATCGTTCGTCTCCTCTGGTGGCTTAAGATGGCGGAAGAATGTATAATAGACGAGGCTGTTCAGGCCCTGCAGGCCGGCTGACACGAAGAGTGGTAGGCTGCTGCTGACCTCCTCCATCACGACGCCCGAGAGGACGGGGCTTACCGCGTATGGGAGACCCCAGCCCAGGCCGCTGCTGATGCCCACCGCCGTCGACCTAGAATCCCTGTCCACTACGCCCATCATGTAGGACTGTCTAATGGGGAAGCCAACGGATGAGAGGACGCCCCTTATCGTGTAGGCGACGGCAGCGATGGGGAAGGAGGAAATAAAGGGTAGAACGGCGAGCAGGACGACCCCAATTGCCCTGGTCGAAACGATCATGTTGACTGTGCCCAGCATCTTGGCAAGCCTAGGGGCCACTATATAGGACAGGGCTCCGGCCAAATTTGCCGCCCCTATGACCAGGGAGACCGAAGCCTCCGAAACGCCATATTTCATGCTGAACCAGAGCGTTATGAGTGGCGTAGGTATGAGACCCATCCCGAATCCGTTCAGGATGGCGGTCACGGTGAACTTGCCGATGAGCTTCCCCTTTTGCCCCCTCTGCTTCTCGGTTTTGAAGGGCGCCTCCCGAATCCACAGGGGTATCAAGGCCGAGAAAGCCCCGATGGCGGCGAAGGTAAGGAGAAGCCAACGATAGACGACCATTTGGTCGAGGCCCATGGACGCGCCCACGCGCGGCAATCTAGCGACGACGGCCCCTGCGCTGAACATGAGCGTCCCTGCAAAGGCGTTGATGCTGAAGGCTCTGTGCCTCCTCTCATCGGCGACCTTGTCGGCCAGGAGGGCCTGCTGCGCGGGGCCAAAGGGTCCGCCTCCGGGTCCACCGCCGCCAGCCGAGCCAGCCCCTCCGATGGCTGCGCCCAAGAGCAATAGAGGAAGGGAAGTGGTGAAGGCGTACAGGAGGCCCAGTGGCACCATCAAGAGCCCGGAGAGGGTCAAGAAGGTCTTCCTGCTGTGCAGCCTGTCTGCCAGCACCCCCGAAGCCACGATAAGGGCCGCGCTGAAGGATCCAGCGACGGTCGTGACGAGCCCTACTTCGAAGAGGCCATAGCCGATCAGGCTCATGTAGAACCCAAGAGAAGTATTGAGGAAGCCGTAGGCGAAGCTTCGAATCGCCCTCAGCATTATCAGCAAGCTCACTTCCCGCGAGGGAACGTTAACCTCTCCGGGACGGTTGGGACGACCTCTCAACGGTACCAAGAAGAGTGGGCAAAAGGCCGTGTCTATGAACGTTGTCTTTCGCTCATTGACGTACGAGTGAAAGCAAGTCTTGCAGGAAGTCAATGATGGAACCGGGGCGAAGCTCTCAATTAGAATGCAAATTGGTTAAAATAGGCAGGACGAGCTATCGAGTCGGGGCTCATCAAGACCCATCTCATTCCGACAAAGTCGTTCTTTCTCACTCACCTCATGACCTGCGGCGGTCCTCGGCAATCCTCTTAAGGGACTGCCCGGCGCCGCTCCCTTAGGGTTGGACCTAACGATGAGGCCTAAGGAGACCTCAGATTACGGGGCGGAACCAGTGGATCAGGTCCTCAGGTCTCTGCAGACGGGCGTCGACGGCCTGAGCGAAGCCGAAGCTCAGTCCCGACTGAAGAAGTTCGGATATAACGAGCTACCCGAGAAGAAGGGCAATCCCGCCAAGGAGTTCCTGCTTCGGCTGTGGGGCCCCATGCCATGGCTTCTGGAGCTGGCGGCCGCCTTGGCCTACGTTCTGGGGCACGCGACGGAGGCGGGCATTATCGTGGTCTTGCTCCTGATCAACTCGGTGGTCGGCTTCAGACACTCCCAAAGCTCCAAGAGGGCCCTGGAGTTACTGAAGATGAAATTGGCCATCAGGGCGAAGCTGTTGCGTGACGGAAGGTGGACGACGAAAGAAGCGAGGGAGATGGTTCCGGGCGACATCTTCGTCGTAGGTCTTGGTGACATAGTCCCCGCCGACGCGATGGTTCTGGATGGAGAGCTTTCGGTGGACCAGTCGGCGCTGACCGGCGAATCCATGCCCGTACGGGTCACGCTTCAGGGCCTAGTTTACTCCGGCTCCGTCGTAACCAGAGGGGAAGCGAAGTGCGTAACGCTCAATACTGGCGCCAACACCTTCTTCGGCAAGACGGCCGAACTGATGAGGTCGTCGAAACCCAAGTCGCATCAAGAAGATGTCATGTTTGGCATCATCAAATACATGATGTACTTGAGCATGATCGCCTTGGCGTTCGTAACCGCCTACGCGTTCTACATGAACAAAGATTACGCTTCCATCCTCACCTTCGCCGTCATCTTCCTCATGGCGGCCATCCCCGTGGCGCTTCCAGCGGTCCTAACGGTCGTCCAGGCAGTGGGCGCGATGCAGCTGGCCAAGCGTGGAGCCCTGGTGACAAGGCTGGATTCGGTGGAGGACGCAGCTTCAATGGATGTGCTCTGCTTGGACAAGACCGGCACCATCACTCAGAACCGATTATCGGTGACCGGCGTGGTGCCGTTCTTCGGGCATAGCGAAGAGGAGGTCGTGCAGATAGCGGCGCTTGCTTCGAAATCTGAGAGCAAGGACCTCATCGACTTGGCCGTCATCGACCACGCCACCTCGCTCAGGATCTCGCTGGATGGCTTCGAACAGGTGGCCTTCACCCCGTTCGACCCTTCGACAAGGGTGGCAGAAGCGATGGTGAAGTGCGGCGACGATGGCTTCAGGGCTGTAAAGGGGTCCCCCCAGACCGTGTTAGCCATGTGCGTTGGACTCTCTGGAGACGAAACGAAGAAGGTAGCGGACACCCTCGAAGGCCTATCGGAGAAGGGATACAGGTCTCTGGGCGTGGCCCGATCTGGCGGTTACGGCGACCCAGATGACCTGCGCTTCCTTGGAATCGTCTCCTTGGCTGACCCGATAAGGCCGGATTCGAAAGAGATGATCGAGGGTGCCAAAGAGCTGGGCATAAAGCCAATCATGCTCACTGGCGACAACGTAAGCATAGCCAAGGAAGTGGCCCGGCAGGTTTCCATCGGTGATAGGATCGTAACGGTGGAGGAGCTGAAGAAGTTGGATGAACAGGAACGTCCGAAGCTCGTCGAAGAGTGCAACGGCTTCGCCCAGATTTATCCGGAGGACAAGCACACCATCGTGAAACTGTTACAGTCTAACGGCCATACCGTAGGCATGACCGGCGACGGCGTTAACGACGCTCCCGCGCTCAAGCAGGCGGAAGTGGGGATCGCGGTGAGCACGGCCACCGACGTAGCCAAGTCATCGGCCAGCATGGTCCTGACCGAGCAGGGGGTGGGCGTCATAGTCGACGCGGTCAAGCTCAGCAGGCAGACATACCAGAGGATGTTGTCCTGGGTGATAAACAAAGTGACCAAGACCATTCAGGTGATTGGCCTGCTGACCATAGGATTCTTCTGGACCCATGAGGTTCTCCTCTCGCTCTTGGGGATGACCCTCCTCGTCTTCGCCAACGATTTTGCCACAATGTCCCTCTCGACAGACAACGTCAAGCATTCGATCAGCCCCAACGTATGGAACGTTCGCAGGATTACTTTTGCTTCTCTGGTCATCGGGCTGCTCTTGGTGCTGGAGAGCGTACTGGGTGTCTATGTCGGAGTTGCGTACTTTCATCTCGACCTTCCTCAGCTGCAGACCCTAGTGCTCGTGCTGCTGGTCTTCACCAGTCAGATGAGGGTGCTGATCGTGAGGGAAAGGAAGCATTTCTGGTCCTCGGTGCCGGGGCGAGAGCTGCTCATATCCTCGATAGTGACCACGGCGGCCTTTGTGGCCTTGGGGACGTTCGGATTGATAATCCCGCCTATCCCGTTTCATCAAGTCCTCCTGATGCTTGGCTTCGCTTTGGTCTTCACTGCTCTGCTGGACATCCCCAAGTACTTCGCCTTCAGGAAGTTCGGGCTCTAGAGGAAGGCATAGGGTGGCCGGAGGGCCCCTCCGACGTCCCCACGGGCGTGCCGACCCGTGGATTCAAATCGGACGTCCATTGAGGCTTCGACCGAGGCGGAAGGGGACCGTCTTGCTTAAATCAATCGACTTCTTTACGCGTCGGGTTGGGCAGACTTTCTAGCTTAGCCTTCACGTCCTTGGCACACTTTATCAACGACGGAAGCGTCTTCTTCGTGCCCTTCATAGCCGCCATCTTGGCCGCCCAGAAGGGAGTTTCCCCGTTGGGCATATCGTTGATGTTCTTCGTCTTCTATGCCTCTTCCTCCGCGCTGAGCTTGTACGTTGGGAGAGTGGCGGATAGGTCGGGAAGGGCTTTCTTCATGATCGGCCTGGGGCTCGCGCTCCTCTCCACAGGGATGGTGGTCTTCTATCTCTCTTTGACGTACACGGAGGGGCCTTCGCTCATCCTCTTGATAATGCTGGCGGCCTTCATAGCTGGATTCGGCAGCGCGTTCTATCACCCGCTGGGCGCGTCTGTGCTCCAGTCCGCGTACCTGAAGAAGTCAAGGGGGCTGGCGTTGGGGATTAACGGCTCGCTGGGAAGCGTCGGAAGGGCGCTTTACCCTTCGCTTTTCTTCGTAATCGGGGCGTACTTGACAGGATACTCTCCCATCGTCTTCTTCGCAGTGGTGGGGTTCCTAGCTGCAACGATCGTGACGGCTGGATCGAAGTCTGACGGCGATGAAAAGCTGACGGGAAATCGTGTGCCGCAAAGGGAAGGGCGCTCCATCATGACCAAGGGGATCGTGACGCTCACCCTGATCGCCTTCCTTAGGTCGTTGGCGACCCAGGGAATATCATCGTGGATTCCGACTTACCTTTCGACCCAGAAGGGCCTCGGAGTCTCGAACACCCTAGGCCTGACTCTAACCGCGATGTACGCGTCGGCCATCGTAGGACAGCCCGTCTTCGGCTTGCTTATGGACAGGTTCGACAAGAGGGCCGTCCTAGGTCTGAGCTCGGTTGGCTCGGCCCTGAGCGTTCTGGCCTACTTGTCGGTTTCAGACCCCATCGTGGGCCTAGGGGTGCTCTTCATCTTCGGTTTTTTTACCTTCAGCGCCTTTCCCCTTCTGCTGGCGTTGACGTCCGACTACGTGCCCAGGGGTCCCTCCTCTCTTGCGAACGCCCTCGTCTGGGGGATAGGCTCCACTGCTGGCGGCGTAGTGGGCCCCCCTTTGGTCGGCGCGATGACCCTGAACGACTATGCTCGCCTGGGCTTCTCCTTTGAAGCAATGGCTGCCCTCGTGCTCATTTCGGCCGTGGCCACAACTCTGGTGCCCAAAGCTTCGAAACCCAACGGTGCAACACCGTTAGCAGCATGACGACAAGAAGGCCCCTTCGCACAAGACACCCCAAGCTGTGCCGCGTGCCTTGATGGCGGATGAACGAAGGTCTTCTGAGACATGAGACGACGCTCCAGCACGCCAAACATCCAAAACAGAAATAGTCAATGCGCGCCTGCGAATCGCAGGGGATCCCGATGTTCAAGGAGATCAGTGAACTGCGCCACATCGCCAACTTCAGCAGGGTCATCATGCCGATTTCGGTCGCATTCTTCGTCTACACCTTCGGCTGGGGGGTCACGTCTCCAATGTTCTCGATATACGTGAACGGCGTGACGGGCAATTCGTTCCTCACTGGTTTGATCCTTTCTCTCACTACCATGGGAGGCATCTTCCTCAACATCCCGTTCGGCATCCTCGAAGGCAGGCTAAACATCAAGCGCGTCCTGCAGCTGGTGCTTCTGGCATACGCCGCACTCGCCCTGCTCTATCCGGTCGCTAACACCTTCCAGGCTTTGTTACTGGTCAGCGCAGTCAGGGGGATAGCTTCCTCGTTCCTTTGGCTCAGCTCTTGGGCCTACGTATTTGCCTACACCGACAGGGCCGTGAAGGGGAAGGAGACAGGGTTCTTTTCTGAGATGAACGACCTGGCATCAGCCCTGTCGCCCGTGGTGGGGGGCCTCGTCTCGATCGTCTCCTTCTACCTGCCTTTCTATGTCCTCAGCCTGACGAGCCTGACAGCTTTTGCCATGGTCACGGTGCTCGTAAAGGAGTCGCCAAAACCGCAGAGCAGCCCGTTGATGGCGCAGCTGCGGAGGCTGTCGGCCTACATGCGCAGTTCGAGGTTCATGAAGACCGTACTTCTCATCGTCATCTTCTACGCCCTAATCAACGTCTATTACTCCTTCATTTCGATCTTCCTCAGCGAGGAAGGGGTCTCCGTTACGCTCATCGGCATCGTCCTGACGGTGGCCCTTCTTCCTGCCGTAGGCCTCGAAGTGCCCATGGGGAACCTGATGGACCACGTGGGGATACGCAAGACGCTGCTCTTGGCCACAGCATCGACGACCATTACGGGGCTGCTCCTGCCATTGTCCAACGACATTATCTACGTCTTCGCTGTAGTGATGGCCTTCACGGTGAGCTACACTGCTATCTTCGTAGCTCTGTACTCAAGGATGTCTGACGTAATGCGTGAGGACAAGGTCGCGATGACCGGGGCCATAGCTACTTTCAAGGACTTGGGGTATACCGTTGGCCCTCTGGCAGCCGGTTTACTGACGGAGGCGGTGGGAATCAGGAATACCTTCTTCATAGTGGGAGCGGCCTTCGCCTTGCTATTGCCCATGGCCGCGAGGTTGCACGATTGAGCTGCGACCCACCCGAGTCGCAGTCTGGTTCGGTACGAACTCCCCTTAGGTGGTACTAATTCTGTTCCGAGCTCGCTGTAGGGCGTCAGGAGCCTTACTCTGATCCTGTACGTTTCGATTGCTGGACACACGTCCTTTCTTATCCCTTGGAGATGTTTGCTTAGGTGACGACCGGTCGCAGCTTCACAAGCCGAACGTTGACAAATGCACGGAATGAGATTGGATGTGAAGGAGATTCGTTCCGCCCGGAGATCGAGCGATGCAACGGCGACCTGAATTGGGAGTACCCGATGGTGGCTTCAAGGCTTCCGAAAAGCTTAAACCAGGCTCGCCTCCCTGCTTGAAAAGGCGATGGATTCCGCCTAGGCCTTCAGCCTGAACTGCTCCACATTCGCAAGGATGGAGCTGATGAATCCTACCGGTGAAATAGGTGACTGAGGAACGGGAGCTGAAGGTCGGCAAGTGGATTGATCGGCACATCGGACGATTTGCAGAAAGGGGAATTGGCAGCGGGAAAGCTGGGCAAGCTTCTTGCTCATTTCCAATCCCCTAAAGAACGTATCCTGGACGAAGAACACATCTTGAATTTGAAGGAGGGCCGTTTCTTATTGGCCCTGCTGAGGCAGTTCAAGCGTGGAAAGTCCACTTCGGCAAACGTCCTCCTGGGCGAATATGTCACGCCGATCGGCCACGTCCTAGTGACGTCAGCGATCGTTTGTGTGGAGTACGGAGAAGCATCCAAGGGGATCGTCGGGTTCCGCGACTGCAACACCAAGGAGATAACCCAGGGAGAGGTGACTCGTACGCAGAAGGCGACTGGCCTTTCGTTGGAAGAAGATCAGAGCTCTCACTCGTTTTGCCATCCTTACAACGACGTGCACGTGGCCCAAAGAAGCCTTGAGGAAGTCAGCCTCGAACCGGAAAGGTTGAAGGCGGAGGTCGAGCCCCTGCGTTCTCAGCACGCCAGGGTTTCTGCGAGATCGGCGCCTATCAAGTTAAAGCGTCATTCGCAGTATACGGCGCGCAGAACTCCATCCGTTGAGCTCGATGTGATAAAGAGAGAAAGCGAGCACTATCGCAAGGCCGCGGGCATGCAAGCCAGCAAGGACGAGGGAACAGACAGGCGAGACGACGAGGTAGTTGACAAGTATCTTCGACGGGAAGGTTACGTATTGGGGTGAACGTGCTGAATGAACCCCAACTCCCCGGCCTGGCGCCCTTCCTGGCATCACGAAAAAGGAGCAAGAAAAGATTCTCTCGACGAAAACCTTCTGCTTCTGGTCCAAGTGGCGGTGGTAAGGGACAGGAAGGTCTTACTAGTTCGCGAAGAACACGAACCGTTTCACGGGAGATGGGTCGTCCCCGGCGGCTATCCAAAGCAGAACGAAAGGCTGGAGGATGCTGGAGCCAGAGAAGTCAAGGAGGAATTAGGTTTAAACATCTTACCGTGTGGCCTCTTGGGCGTCTACGAAGACTTTATTGAGGTCTCCGGCCACCAAGCCCACGTTGTGGCTATCGCCTTCTGCGCGAAGCCGGCTGACGACGGCGAGCCTAGGCCCAGCCCGGAAGTCGTCGATTGGGCCTGGGTGGACCCGACCAAGGGCGTCGGAGCATCGTTGGAAGTTACAAAGAGGCTGCTGAGGGACCTGTCGGAGAGGATCCGAAGGGAAGGGAGCTCGGTTTGTGGGGGGCGAACCGATGGTTCGTTTTGCTGAAGTCCTACCGGAGGACGCAGCCGGCACCATCCTGCGTCCATCCCGCCAACCGCGCCTTGCCGCGCCTCGTTCGAATGGCGGATCAGACCGGAGAAGAGCATACCTACATTGGAAACAGCAAGGGCCATTCGCGAGCCAGGGTCATGTCCCCCATGTTACCTGTGGATTAAAGAGGAAAGCAGGGTAGCGGAAGGTATGTTATCGAACGAGGTGCCCATGCACTTCCATGAGGGAGCGAGTGACTCGAGCGAGGGATTCTGCAACGCCCATTCATATCTCCCGTCTGCATCGTAGATTAAGATTAGCTCTCTGTACGGTTCGGCCCCGGCCCCTTATTTGGAGAGCGCGTTTGAGGACGTCCTTATTATGTTGAAGCGTCATCGAAACCATGCTACGAAGAAGAAAGGACGCGGCAGAAAGATGTTGGCGTCCGGCAGAAGGTTGACGAGCAAGTAGTCAGCTGCCCCTGCCAAAGGTGTGGCCGAGGCCGCCGAGCCAACGAACGTTGGAAAGGCTGGAGCTGATCGGAAGAGCGGAGGGGGAGGGCTCATCGTGGCAAGAGGCCATGGGGTCTGGCAGCGGCGAGGCCCTGGAACAAGGCGAACCGCGGGCGACGGCAGGCCTTCTTCGGCCACCGATGGACCCCATCGCATCCGTTCCAGTGCAGCTACTTCGAGGACGACCTAGGCTTCGAGCTCCTCGGGGTCCATCGGCGGCCTGAGGGTGGCTTCTTGGCCTGGCTATGGGCTGACCGACATTCGTGAACCGGCAGCCTTCATCTGTAGGTATCCTTTCCCCGCTTATCCATCGTGAGTTCGTGGTGGATGTGCTCGACCGTTCCGACCCCGAAGCCCCTTTCAGGAAACCCCTGACGGAATGTTCTGCGATCGCCTTCTTCCCCGAATTCTTCGTCCCGAAGACTATATGACCCTCATCAAGGCCGTTTTGGGCTTTCCCCGCCGCTGTATCGTCCATCTCCTCAGGATAGCTTCTTCTGGATCCTCACCTTCGTGTCGGAGAACGAAGCGCAGCCGCTTATCGGGTCGTGGAGGGCGGTGAGGCCGATGGAGTCGTCCTTACGCATCACGGGGTTAGGGGCCGTACCATTCCCCCTAGCGGGGTCCCCGATAAGCATGTCCCCAACAGCCACGGATCCACCTCCCAGCAGGGCCGAGGGGGCGTCAACTATCTCCAGGCTCCTCGAGCCCCACTCCCAGTGCCCGTAGTGGTTTGAGATGGCGACGGCCCCCGGGATGAGCCCCTTCACCACCTTGGCCACGCCCTCTATCCCCTTCGGGTTAGAGCTGCTGGAAACGACCACAAGGTCTCCATCTGAGATGGATAGCGCCTTGGCATCCGCCTCGCTTACCTCCACGTAGTTCTGAGGCTGAAGCTCCAGGGCCCAGCCGTTGTTTATCGTCCTGGACTGGGTATGTATCGGAAGCTTGTATGAAAGGAGCTTGAAGTCGTAACCCTGGTCCTTGGCATCTATCTGCTCCCCCTTCATGTTTCTGACGGGCTCGTACCTCCCCGTGCCGTCGAAGAATTCTCCGCTGATGGAGTTCCTGGTCGTTGCCATCTTCTCATTCCAGACCTGCAGTGTGGCAGTCATCTTGTCCCTGACGTAGAACCTGTCGTAGCCCTTCTTCACGTCCTCGAAGGCCCCTCCCCTGCTCAGGAGTGTGACGACCTTCCTCCACTCGGCCGGGCGGAGGAGCTCCTTGAACCTAGCGACGTAGTGGTGAGATTCGACGTACGCTACTTCGGCATCGGAGGCATCCGGAACGTTGGCGTTGAAGGCCAGATTGGCGAATCCCCTGAGGTAGTAGTCCTCCATCCTGTTCAGGTCGTACTTGGTGCCGTCCGCCCCCGCGATCGCCCCCGCCCCAAAGCCCGGGACTCCACAGGCTCTGGCCACGTCTATGAGGAAGGTCTCCAGACACATCGGCCTCCCATCAGCCGTCTTCCTTACGAGGGGTTCCACCACGGGGACCCGTATGCCGCTCACCTTCGTCGGCACGAGCGGCTGGGGGGCTATGACGGAGTAGTGCCCTTCGAGGAAGGTGACGTCCGGGACGATGTAGTCTGCGTAAACGTTCGTCTCATTTATCGTTATGTCTATGGAGATGAAGAGGGGGACCTTGTCCGTATCCTTCAGGGTGGAGGCGTAGGTCGACCCGCCCGGAATCGAGTAGAGCGGATCGGCGAAGTAGGTGACAAGGATGGCGCAGGGATATGGGTACTTGGAATCTATCCCCGCCAGGGTTTCGTCCCAGAGGGTATCCGCAGCCAGGGGGAACCAGGGCCTCTTCGCTGGGAACGGGTTCTGCCCGGAGGCGACCTTCTTACCGTATTCCGTCGACTTGGAGTAATCGAAGCCCTCCCTCGATATCTTCACTCCCCTGGCCGTAAGGGCGCCGTCGAAGGTCGACAGGTTGTAAAGCCCCGTCAACCAGGGATAGCTTCCACCTCCCTTCATCAGCCCACCCGCCCAGTTGATGTTCCCTATCAGGACGTTAAGCAGGTCCAGGGCCAGGGCGGCATAGCTCCCAGCTGTGCTATCCATCCCCCTGTAGTATGTGACGGCAGCCCTCTTTCCGTAGCTCGTGAACTCCCTGGCCAGCTCCGAAACTGTGGTGGCGTCTACGCCCGAGATCTCGCCCCATTCTTCCAGCGTCTTCGAAAAGGCGTTATCCTTTAGGAGCTGAAGCGCCGTCTTCACGTGGAGGGAGCCCCCGCTTCTGGCATCCGGGACATCCCCTTCAAAGAAGAGGCTCCCCTCGTCCACCGCATCGTAGACCGCGGGCTGGCCGTTCGAAGCGATGACGACGTACTTATCCTTGTCCGAGTCCCCCCCTAAGCCGATATCTCCGGCCCTAAGGAACATGCGGTACCTCGGGTGGCTGGGCTCCCAGACGACCAGGTAGGTGGAATTCGTCGCCACAGTTTCGCCATCCTTCTTGGCAGCGCTGAGGGTCGTATTCGAAAGGAACTTGGCATCGTACCGGTTGTTTTCTATGACCCACCTTATCATCGCCATCGCCAGCGCCCCGTCCGTCCCGGGCCTGATGTAGACCCACTTTGAAGCGTGAGTGGCGGCGTTTGGCATCTTCGGATTGACTACTACGTACTTTAGGGAACCCTCCGACGATCTGGTCGCCATAAGGCTCCCAGCGAGGTTCAGCCCAGGGAGGTACGAGGAGTAGGGATCGCAGCCGACGAAGATGGCGAAGAGGGTGTTCTTGAGGTCGGGCTTCATGTCCTTCGTCGCCCCACCCGTGAGCAGGTAGTGCGACTGGAAGTAGTTCAGCTCGCAGATATCCCCGTGGGCGTGGTAATTGACGGAGCCCATGCCGGCGGTCAGGAACCTCTTTATGAAGTCCACCCGCCCGTCCTGCCCCCTCCCTGTCATCCATACGAGCTGGTTGGACTTCGGACCGAGCTCGGGGGCAGAGGGATCTATGGGGTCGGAGGACCTGACGTCCTTGAAGCCCTTTACGACCCTATCTTCCCCTACGTCACTGAAGATCTTCCCCCCGTTGCTCACTTCGCTTACTAGCTGCTCCCACGAGATCGGCCTGAACCTCCTCGAGCCCCTGGGACCGTTCCTCTTCAACGGAAGGACTATCCTGTAGGGGTCGTAGAGGGTCTGAATCGCCGCCTGCCCCTTAAAGCAGAGCGAAGCCCTCCTTGTAAAGGACTCGCTCAGAGGGGCATCGTAGGGAAGAGGCTCCTCGAGGGTGTTGGCCGGATGATACGGGTTCCCATCTATCTTGACCACCCTCCCATCGACGACCCTCGCCCTTATCCCGCACCTTGAATTGCAGGCGAGGCAGACGCTGTGGACGACCGAGACCCCAGGTTGGTTCTCCAGCTCGTCCGGGAGGACCTCCTTGAAATCCGGGTGAAGGACCTTCCCGGCTGTGGGCGCGTAGCCGGCGGCGAAGACCGCCAGAGAGCCGGCCGCCAGGGCGGCCTTGACGAACCTCCTCCTCGTCTGCCTCATCTCAAAGCACCTCCGTATCCTTTGCCTCCCAGGGGACGACGCTAGTCAGGAAGGTAACGATGAAGAGCGGGAGGCCGAAGGTCGAAAGCATGACGAACAGGCTCCCCTGGCCGAAGATGGGAAAGGAGAAGGTGAGGAAGCCCTCCCCGGTGCGGGATATCAGCTGCCCCCCTATGATCGTGTTGTACCTCATGAAGAAGGTCCCCATGAGGGCGAGGGCGCAGGCGACGGCCATGCCTACGAAGGACCTGCGGGCCTTCCTGAAGACTAGGATCGCCAGGGGAACGGCCGCCCCCAACAGGTACTGGATCCCGACATACGGGACGAGTAGCTGGCCGAAGAAGACCTGAGCGACGGCCCCCCAATCCTCAGCCTGGAAGTACGCCCTGTAAAGGACTTCCACAAGCTCCACCGTGGCGTCCAGGAGCAAGAACCAGCCCAGGACCTTTCCACCGTACGAGAGGAGGTCCCTGTCTATCTCGGTCTTCGTGGCCCCGGCTATGACTACGTAGGAGAGGAAGACCAGGGCGACGCCTGAGACTATGGCGGATAGGAGGAAGATCTCCGACATCTGAGGCGTCGACCACCAAGCGTTCGCCTTGAGTGAGCCGAAGATGAAACCGACATAGCCGTGGAAGACGGCCGCCATGGGGAGGCCTATCAAGGCCAGAAGCTTCACGACCTTCAAGTCCCTCTTGGCCGCTTCCTCCGAAGTGTCCCTGCTCAGCGCCATCAGGTGGTAGAAGGCCCTTGTCCAGCCACTCGTCTCCTGGGCCTTCCTGACGATGTAGGTCCTGTGCATGAACAGGCCTTCTACAAGCATCAGGATCAAGTAGGAGAGCCAGAGGTATCCGAAGATCGACATCGGCGAAGTGGGATTGGGCGTAAAGAAGATCTCCGGAGCTCGGGAGGGCTGAAGCAGGTGCGCTACAAGGGGGAGGGGCGCCGTTATCATGAAGGCGATGGAGATGATCAGGGCTAGGCTGCTGAGCCTCCTGAACTTCTGAAAGCCAAAGAGCTGGTAAAGGGATGAAACGATGAAGGCCCCCGCCACCACCCCTGTGAGGAAAGGATAGAGGACGATGTAAAGGTCCCATTCCACCATTTCGTTCGGAAGGATGTAAGACAACTTCTCTCCCTCCTACTTTACTTTGGTCGTGTCGAGCCCTATGTAGAAGACCATGGGCTCCGTGCCGAGCTGGGGCTTGATCACCTGCACCGGCTTCCCGGAGATCCTCTTGGAGATCTCGCTTCCCGGATCTGCTATGTCCCCAAAGACCCTCGCCCTCCCCACACAGGTCGTGACGCACGCCGGTTCAAGCCCCTTATCCACCCTCTGCTGGCAGAAGGTGCACTTGTCAGCGACCTTCTTTATCGGATTGAAGTAGCGGGCTCCATATGGGCAGGCCTTTATGCATGCCCCGCAGCCTATGCATCTGTCGTCGTAGATGAGGACTAGGCCATCCTCCCTCCTATACGTCGCCCCGACGGGGCAGACCTGAACGCAGGGCGGGTTATCGCAATGGTTGCAGAGCCTAGGGACGAACTCTAGGGAAACATTCGGGAAGGTGCCCTTTTCATGCCTCTCCACCCAGGTCCTGAAGACCCCATATGGTACGTTATTTTCGGCCTTGCAGGATGCCACACAGGCCTGGCATCCTATGCAACGGGTGAGATCGATCAGCATCGCGTACCTCTTCTCCTGTAGCTGGCTCGCCTTTACGGGGACGGAAGGAAGGAGGGTCATTGCGGCCACGCCTACCGCCAGCGCCGCCGCATCCCTCAAGAAGGCCCTTCGATCCTCCGAAGTGGCGTCGATCCCTTCCCCAGGCCGAGCCGAAGGTCCAGGCGCAGACATGGGCTAAGCTTAACGGAAAGAAGTAAAGAGGATTCTGTTCTTAATTATAGCCTCCTCTCTTCTCTTCCGGGGGGCCGAAAAAGCACGGGGGACCGCAAACCTATAAATCATAGGAAGACGAACATGGCCCAGAATGAAGCTATCTTCTAGCTCGTCTGCGGTGATGGACTCCATCGACAGGAAGATCGTCACGATGCTCCGAAGGGATCCTTATGCCACTCAGGCCGAAATAGCGGAAGAGCTTGGGCTCTCCCAGCCCTCCGTGGCGGCTAGGATGAAGAGGTTGAAGGAGGACGACCTGATGCTCGTGAGGGTGGGGCTAGACACAGGGAGGGCTGGGCTCCTAGTTGGGAAGGTGGAGTTCACAGCCAAGGATCCTCAGAGGGTCCTTCAGAAGTTTCAGTCATGCCCCTGCCTCATAGGGCACCTCGTTACGTCGGGAAGAAACAACATGACGCTCTTCTTCGCCAGTGAATGGATGACGGCGTTGCAGGGGATAGTGGATCACCATCTCAGAGGGGACCCGGAGATAGAGGACGTAAACTTCAGCCTCGTCGTCTCAGGCCTCAGGGAGTTAGCCGTATGCCCGGCGCTCTGCGTCGAAAGGAGGGAGATATCACCCTGCGGAGGCATCTGCACAGACTGCCTGCAGTATGCAAGGGGCGGTTGCACGGGATGCCCAGCTACGGTCTACTACAGGGGCAGCTTCTACACCCAGGAGAGGGGAAGGCGGGCCAGGGCGCTCGCCGAGGGCATCTGAATGGCCTCCATGGGTATCAATAGCCCTGAAGTTGGAGGGCGGGGAGCTCATATCTCAGTAGGGAGCGACCGATGGCGGCGTCTAGGAGGAAGGAAGAGGCAACGATGTGGAGGTCTCCCTCGCCCTCGTCGTGACCAAGGTTGAGGCCGCTTCGTTCAGCAGGACGGTGGCCGCCCGCCTCTGGGCATCAACTGGCAGAGGAGTAGAGCGGAAGTCGGCGCACTCGTTCTCCGCCGGAGTCGACGTTGCATGCGAACAGCGCTTCAAGCTCGTGACCGATAGGTGTGTGCAGGGGGGGCGCCCTCAACATGCGCAGGTTGGGAGAAGGGCTCTCCAGCCGAACGGATCGCGGAAGCCGGCCCGGAGGCCTCGTCCATCCCTCTCCACCCATAGTCCGCTTCTGGGGAGGGAGCCCTGCGAACCCAAAGACAAGACCTCCAAGCGGGATGTGGGAGCGGCCCGCTACATCCGTCCCGCCCCTAGGCTCGGGCCCCTGGTCTGCAACGGATGCGGAAAGACGGGCTGGCTTGTGAGGAATGGAAAGATCACAGAACGGATCAGAATGCCCATGGCTTAACCACACCATGTTTCCTTATAGTAATACGAGCGCCATTGTGGGCGCCGTGCATCTGTACCCCAAGTCCCCCCCAAATGGACAAGGGGAGAGATCGGGCTTCCTTTGCCCCCTGTCGGGCTCCTACCGTCGCCGGGGAGTCGAGCCCGCACGCCTCTAATCCCGGTCAGGGCCCCACGGGTTGTACATGTGTCCGTCCGATTTGAATCAACCCGGCGCGACAGGCTCAGCTACACATCCCTCGCTTCCTGTTTCAGTTATACTCCAAGTGTCTTGGACCCTTAGGTAGCGGTCAATGACCTTCTTCCTCCGCTATGGCGGTAGAGGATTTCCATGTGAACGCGACTGAAGCCCCGGAACAAGTTCCACGGGTGAGCCCAGAATCAGGTGTAAGCCATCTAGTGAGGAATCCGTCCGGCTCCCTCGGGAGATTGAAGAGGATGAGGGCAGTCCAGGGAGAACGACCACGGCAGGGGTCGTGGCCTTCCCGACCCCAACCAGGTGAATGGTACTCCATCGTTCCGCTTGTGTATGTATGTCAGGACGAGAATGCCATAGCATCACCGGATAGGCTGCGATTGACTGTGGGATTTCGATTGATGTCGATTGTGCCGTCACGTCAGTAAAGCTTGATGGCCAAAAGGTCGAGCGCTTGGCAAAGAAGATGGCGAGCGAAGGCAAGATCTCCCAGCTCGTGGCGCCAGCCATGCGCCGTGATTCAGCGAATGTAGTGGGGCTGCGGGGACGGGCCAGTCCTTCCGGAAAGCGTCGCTCGGCATCGAAGAAACTTCCTAAAGGAGACCTCTCCGCCCTCGGGACCGCCCGAGGGATGCGCCCAAGCCGTGTTTCGCCAGCCCGAGAAAACTATTTGAGGTGGTCCGGGGTTCGTTGGAACTGATGGCTCCGACCCATTTCGTCATTTGGAACAACGAGAGCATTGGATCGCCTCCAGCGAGACGTTCCGTGGTGTTCAAGTACCCTGAGGTCGAAAAGGTCCTCCTTTCCTTCTCCATCGACTTTGCTGTTAACGGTTCATCAAGGTCGTACCTGGACCCTATCAAGCCCGTCACGATCAACGGAAAGACGCTTAAGATACAAGACCTCCCTTCCGACCCAACCAGCCTAAGGGTTGTGGACCGCACCGACCTCGACATCACCCCCATGGTGAAGACCAGCGCAGAGGGGTCGGATAACATCTTCGAGGTCAACTACATAGCGGGGGACAGGAGCTTCCTTAGGAGACACGTGGGCGTCCTCACCCTTTCGGTGACGGTTGTGACCCCTGAGCGCAAGCTCGTCAGATACTGCTTCTTCTGTGGGGCCCAGAACGAAGTAGGGGCAAAACAGTGCTCGCGGTGCGGAAGGCTGCTCGAAGTCGGAGGCGAGCAGACGACCGCTTGCCCGAAGTGTGGTGAAACCATCCCGCTGAGGCCTGACATAAGGTTCTGCGACAAGTGTGGGGCTCTGCAGGAGGTTGGACCCTCAGTGCAGCTCAAGACGAAGACATGCAAGAAATGCGGGGCCACCATCGAAGCAGAGGCCCTTTATTGCAGTAAGTGCGGTTCGCCGCAATAGGGGGCTACGGCGTCCTTAGCTGGACTTCGGAAGTTGTGTCATGCCCCTCTCCTATCCGGCCTTCTCGGGTGGCGCCACGATCACGGGCTTTGGCTTCTTCCTGATGACGAAAAAGTATACTGCGGATATGACTACTAAGGCCAAGACCGCTACGCCGGCGTAGAGGGTCACATCTAAACCAGCCGAGGGAGGAGCCCACAGGTTTGTCTGCTCTAGCTTCCAATGCCAGATGTGTGACCTGGTCGGAGTTCCACCCACAGTCCAGTTGAAGTAAGCCTCCGTGCCGATCCCAGTTTCCTTGTCCCAGTAGTAACTGAAGTCCAAGAACCAGACCAGTAGCGTGAATTGAGGATGGGCCACACCATCGCCCTGCAGGGAAATGGGCAAGAACGTCGAAATGGTCAGATGCCCCTGACACAGGTTTATGCTCCTGTCCGACCCTGCCACATTCCGAGTCATGGTCTGGTTGACCGTCAGCGGGTTCCCGCCAAGGTAGCTGCTTCCGAACGTGCTGCCCTGAACGAGTTTGGCCGGAAACAGGAAGCCCCATCCTAGAGTCGTCAGATTGCCGCTCAGGTCGTTCAGGTTGCCGTACAGCTTGCCCTTGACTATGGTCCCGTTTGTGAAATGCTCCTGGTAGGTCATCGTCACTGTCGTACCGGAGACATCACTGACGGTTAAGTTCACCCAATCGACGCTGTCCCAAAGGACGTCGAAGGAGCTCGCAGGCTCGGAGGCGTTGCTGGACCTCCAGGTGTAGTCAAGGCTGTACATCGCCCAACTGCCGAAGTAAACGCCCACCTGAGCTTCAGCGTGAGAGGAGAGCTGTGGCATGGCGAAGGACGCCACTAGAAACGATAGGCCGAGGAACGCTGCGACGTGTTTCAAACTAATACATGGTATCAACGTTATGCTTAAAACCATTATGATGACCGAGCCTTCCCTTCTTCGACCAGAGGGTCACAATGGATGCCCGCTAGCAGAGATCGGGTGGGCATGAACTGCGTGATGTTAATGGAACCGATTCGGCGTCGTCGGCCTGCATCAGTCGGCCAGGCCGATGTGGCCTTGCGATGACGTGAGGTCAGCCATCGTGCCCTCTCCGGACCAGCTCACGTAAGACATGAGGCCTTAGCCGACGGTTGCACTACTAGCATGAACCGCATCGGTGTAGTTCACAGAAAGGCATGCCCATCATGCATGAATGGAGAAGGCTCGGGGTCTTTCTCCGTCGTCGGGAGATGCCCGTATGGACGTGTCACAAGATGTTTTAAAGGAAGGATGTCTTTCCTCTCGTCCTGGGAGGACACTTGGGGCAGCCCGCCGCGAAGCAGGGAGATAGGATCGTCTCTGTAGACATGCACCTTGTGATAGTCCCGACCCCTTCCGGGCCGGTGCAGACGCTCCTGCCGCATCCGTTCAACGGCGTGATCGATGCGGGCCTGAGCAACGACTTGTTCATACAGGGCCTGCCTGCTGCGACCGTCGGAAGCTGTGCCTCGAACATCCCCCCTCATTTCCCCACCCCTCCTGGCACCTCCTTTGCGAAGCCGCCTACAAACAGGGCCACCATCGTGACCGGAAGTTCCACCGTCTTTATCGACGGAAAACCGGCAGCTAGGAACGGGGACACGGCCACGACCTGCAATGATCCAGCCGACCTACCGACAGGGAAGGTCGTAGCAGCGGGGACGGTATTCTTCGGTTGACCTTTTCGCTTCCCGTCTTCGCATCAGGAAGCCTAGTTAAGGAGGCAAGGGTCTCCTCTGAAGCTCAATCTTCTCGATGGGCGGCACGGGGATCCGGACGTGCACTTCCGTATCCATTATGTACTCCAGCCTCCTGCCCACGATCTTCGACAGGCCCTCCACCTTAAGCCGGCATCCCCCCAACGGCCGGACATGCACGCCTAGCTTGGCCAGGTCGTCTCGCCCTATTAGGAGGGCTTCGACGATCTTTACGGCTACGGCGTCACACGAGTCACGGCCATCTGCCCATACGTCGATGTAATACCTCGCCGACGCCTTCAGCCCTCTGTCCACGGCCACGCCCTTCGACGGGTTATAGCTGATCGTGATGTTCTTTTGGCCCTTCCCAGGCGGGGAGGAGAAGACGACTTCTCCACTCTCGTAGTCGACGGTGAAATCCACCCCCTGTTTCAAGTGCACGCCCGGGGGGCTCTCCACCTTGACCGTCGGCCGAAGGGGCTTCGAAGACAACTTGAACGCCTTCGTCTCTCCGTCTCCAGAGAACGTCTCTTCGCTCTTTTCTCTTGTCTCGTTTCCTTCGGAGCCCAGGCTCAATTCCTCTAGTGTGAAGTCCTCATCGCGGAAGGCTACGCACGGAAAGGTCATCCTCTCCTTTGGGTCGATGTCCCCCACCATCAAGGCGTCGTCGGGGAGTTCCACCTTCTGCTTAAGAAGGGTCAGGAGGGCAGAATCGATGACCTTGAACACGGCAAGGAGCCTCCGAAGCTATCAAGCCTTCAGCGTCCTGATCCTGGAGATATAGTGTAACACGTTGCCTATGCGGGGCGTGCACCCTGCCTGGGTATTCTTGAAGCTGATGTACCTAACCTCCTTCTCTGGGTTTGGGTTCGTCGCCTGATACTTGTACCAGACCCGCTCGTTCGGCGAGAGCAGGTATTCCAGGTAGGGGTTGGAATCTCCTGTGGGTCGCAGCTTCCCCCTTTCGTGGACGAACAGGCTGCTGATGGTCGCCGTGGTCCCATCTACGTACTCGAACGTTATGTCCAGCGCCTTCTTGTCCCCGTTTTCTGCCCCCGCCCAGTAATATATCACGTCGAAGGTAGCCATGACCCCGAACCTACAGATCTCCCCCACTTCTCCACCGGGAAGACACCACTGCTTCGTTATTAGCCCCATGACGCTTGATTCGTAGCTGCTCTTTTCTCCTGGCACTACGTCCAGCAGGCTGAAGGACTTCCCAACCGAGCTCTCGACGTTCGTTATAACCACTGTTTCGACCATCTTAGACAGGTAATCCTCAATCCTCTCCAGATCGGCTCTGATGTCGTCTTGGATCCTGTTCCAATCCTCTGACCTGATTACGTCACCGGGGTTCTTCCTTATGGGTTTGAACTTGACCATAGCTTCTGTCACCGTACTACTGCTATGACGGCTTTCACTCCGGCCGCCTTAATCCGATTCAGGAACATATCCACATCGTCTACTGTCAGCCCACTCCTAATTAACGCTTCGTTGCGTATCCTTAGCTCGAAGGTCGAGAGTTGGTGGGCCATCCATGAGAACCTCAGCCTCACCGTGGCCAAGGCGGTCTCAAATACGGAGCTGTCGAACGTGCCGGAGTCGAAAACCCCGATCGTTTCTTGGATGGACTCCACGTATCGCCATCGGCTTCCCTTCCTCGACACTCGGGGGACAGATTTGGACGTCATGTGAACTTCGACGCCTTCGCCATCCAGTTTGGCCGTGCCATCTTCTATCACCAGCTCCTGCCCACCGTGAAGGATGCCCCTGAATTCAATGCGCTCATCATCGTCCATGTTGATCAACACGGGGTCGATGACGTCCAAGGGCAAGGGGGATTCGTCGAACTTCGCTACATCGAAGTACATGTCGGCTGGCTCGACGAACAGGCTGACCTTCGGGTGGACATCTTCTACGCCTTCGCTGCTCATGGACCAACTGTCGCCGCTCTTCACCCTCCTTTCCATCACGACAGGAACCAGAGGGTTGTCCACGAGCCCAACCTCATCGGTCCTCGCCCCAAGGAACGCGGAGGCGAGGGAAACGATGGCCGCAACAGTGCCGCCACCCTTGTATTCCAGGATCACCATCTTGATGCGTTCCCGAAATTTCGAATCGGGCTCCCCCATTCTCCTCTTCAGCCCGTATATCCCCGCCAGCTGGTCAAGCTCGGTCCCCACGGCGGTGTCGACCCAGTGAGCTCTCATGAGCCCGAAGAGGTCCTTGCGTGCCTCATCGCATCTCTTGCCGAGGCCGTCCACGAACCTGTATAGGAGTGAATCCTCGTGCCATCCCCCGTAGAAGCGAGGCAGCCTTTCTACCATTCGCTTCGTGCTGTCCACGGCTACTCCACTTCTTCCACTATCACGGTGACGGCCCTTGGCTCGGCAAGCTCCTGCGCACTGAGGTGCAGGTTTTCACCTGTGCTCACCTGAGGCTCCCCTTCTCTCCTGAATGCGGTCAGCTTTAGCTCCGAAACGTCTCTGACGCCATCGATGTTCATGACTCCCCCCACTATCCTCTTGTAGAGGACATCTTGTCCTATTTCCAGCGATGAGACGTAACTTCTAATCACCTCCTCGGCCTTCCTCCTCACGAAGCCCTCGATGGCTCCCTTCTCCAGGACTACGACGAGGGACACATCCACGTAGACGACGGATGGCCTCAAGAACTCCACCTTGACGCCCGCCGCCCTCGTCTCCTCTATGACCCGCCTTATCTCAGCCTCGTCCCCGCCTTGGACTATCACCCTGACCAAACCCCGCACTCCGTCGGGCATGTCCTCCACAAACGAAGACCTCACCCCTTCCACGCCTCTTATTGCAGACTCCAGAGACGCGAGGGTGGCCCTCCCCACTTTTTCCAGCGCCCGACGTGCTCTTTCCCTCAATTCTTCGTCCCCTTCCGCTTCCGCGCCGCCGCCGATGGCGCCTCGGTTGATCACGTACTCGACGCCAGGTGGGGGTTTCGGCATGACTGTGATGGAGCCGGGCGGGACATTGCCCCCTTTCCCGGCCGAAATGGCATTCACAGGGACCTCCGCCTCCCACTTGCCCTCTGAAGTGAGGCCAAGAACGCCCTCCGATACCGTCATGAACGCCTTCACTCTAGATGCCTCTCGCGAAAACGTGGTGACGACCGTGCCGGAAGGAATGGTCACCGCCTGATAGGCCCTGTACTTGACCGTGAATTCGGTGCCGGCATCTGGCCTTCGCCCGCCGGGAAGCCATTCCAAGCTGTTTCCTACAAGGGCGAAATCCAACCCCGCTTCGAAGCTGTGTTTCTCCCCTCTAGCGGTCCCGACGACCTCGTCTATCGCCTTAACCGGTGCCACCTTCAGGTCGTACCTGGGTCTTCCGTCGAAGAGGATGATTTCCGGCTCCACGGGTATCTCCGAGGGCTCCGTCGCCCTCCCGAAGACGACCTTGCCGGAGGCTGGCTGAGCCGGTTTCCTTTCAATCCCAAGTATGGAGACGACGTTGTCCAGTGCCGAGCCCGACGCCGTGTCGAGGAAGCCGGACTTGTACACCTGATCCATCTGTGCGTACAGCCTGTCCATCTCCCTTGCGAAGGATTCCACGAGGGTCCTGGCTACGCTACCCGGGTTGACGTCCGTGATCATGCGCGCGGGCTCCCTTTCGCCAAAGGTGTAGCTGACGAAGAACGCGGAGCCCTCGTCTGGCCTCTCGCCGCCAGCCAGCCATTCCAGGGCCCCGTCTTCCAGGCCATAGTCACGGTCTCCCCTGAAGACGTGCCTTGCGCCGTTCAGCAGACCCTCAACCTTCGCTATCTCACGTACCGGCTCGTACTCCAGGGCGTATCTTGTCATCTGTGACGAATACTCGTGCCTCTCCTTGACCACCGCGTGTACGATCTGTTCGATGATATCTTCCACTATCTCCTTGTAGTCCTTTCTTCTGTAGGACATCAGGCCACCTCCAAGTAGAACGGGAAGACGACGCTCAACGGCACTTCGCTCTCTACTGGCAGTACGGAGACCTCCACGTCTACCCTGTAGGGATCGTCCTTCGCAGTACGTACTCTCACGCTGACGACTCTTCTTACCCTTGGCTCCTGCAGGAGCGACTCCACGGTCAGGACCCTCACCAATTCCCTGGTCCGATCGTCGTTCGGCGAGCCGATGAGCTCATACAGCCTTGAGCCGTACTCAGGATGTCCGAGTTCCGCGAGCTCGCCCCTCCTGGTCCTGAGCCTATTCAGGATGGCTTGGCCTAGGTTGGCAAAGCCGGAGATGACGCTAAGGTCCCCGAATTCCCTCCGCCTTGCTCCCTGCTTCTTCTCACTTTCCGTCAGCACCAGGTCGGCGCCATATTCGAAATCTGAAATCATGAGGTCACTGCCTATTACTTCTTCAGCATCGACCACTTATATCGCCATCATCTATCACAGATGAGGACGATCTAATTAATGTTGACGATTGCACCTTTTATCTTCATAGGTCCAGTGGACTCTATGTTGGCGTTGGCCCCTGCCTTGATCTCAACGGTCTGCCTGCCTTCGACCTTTATGTTCGAAGCTGAAAGAGACAGGTCCCCATCTGAAGAGACCTTCGCCGAGCCCTTCGCCTCTATCGATACGTTGGCCTCAGATTCTATGGAGATGTCCCCATCTCTCTTGATCGTTATCTTCGTCTTGCCAGCTCTTGCCACCATGTCATCGTCTGTGATGGTCACCGCCATGCCGCCCGTGAACTCAAGGTGCACCCTCCGGAACCCTTCCTGTCTCCCGTAGGAGGGCTTGTACACCAACTCGCCCATCTTGCTCTTTGGCGGCTTCTCTTCGTCCGAATAAAGGCATCCTATGACGACGGGAGAGTTGGCTTCGCCGTTCAGGAAGGTTACGAGGACTATGTCGCCTGTGTTTGGGATGTGAGCCAGCCCCTTGTGAGGCGTAGCTACAGGTACCCTCCTGAGCTCCACCCCCCTGTTCTTCAAGGTCACATTGCATTGGTAGTAGTCCTTGTCTGCGTCGTCACTGTGAGGGAAGACGGACGTGACCTCGCCCAGTTCCACAACATGTATCTTCCTCGCCTCAGCCCTCGCCACTTTCCTTATAGAGCCCACTACGCTCTCCATGCTCATCACGCCCTCCTACAAGTGATGGCCGTCTTGAATCCCTCTACCTTGCTCAACGTGTGTTCTACCCTCCTGACCTCGTACTCCCCGTTGAGGCCGGGTTCGGGCATCCCCCTTAGCTCGACGGCCTCGCCCAGCCTGATTTCGGGCTTCCCGACGGTCCCAACCTTAAGCCAAAGCCTCCTTTGGATCGCCTCCAACCTGGCCTTAGCTACTTTCTCAGCAGTGTCTCTGTCCTTGACGGTCGGGTCAGCCATGACCAGCGCCTTGCCGCTGCCTGCCGCGCCCACCACGGCCTCCTTCGTGATCCAGTGCCATGTATCCGAGCCTTTCGTGCTGGACGGGCTCTCCCCCAGGATCTTGACCGATGTGTAATCGGTCCCAAATCGCCGGCCCTCGATAGACGTAATGTCACTACCGAATTCCAACACATGGATTTCCTTGCCGTCGTATCTCTTGAAGGTGAGTTTGTCTTCTGCGGTGCAGAAGACGTGAAACCCGCATCTCGAAGCCAGCTCCGCGATGTGCTCATATGTGTTCTTGGCGTCGTCCACCACATATGAGGGGAAGCTTAGCCCTTCCTGAACTTCGGCAGTATACACGTCCGCGGAAGCGGCCAAATCGGAAACTATGGCTCCCGCCGTCTGCTTCTCGTACAGCCTGTTTACTTTTTGATTGACGAGCCTCCAGGTAGACCCTACGCCCACGACCCTGACGGTCGTCACGTCAGCTTCGACGATGCCCACCCTGCCCCTGAAGACGCCCATGAGTTCGCCTTCGTAACCCAAAGCGGCAAACATTTCATCATCATTCTCGAAGCCCCAGGCTGTGCGGCTTCCCCTCAATGTGGCCTCTGCTCTGTTGACAGGGAAATCCATCGACAAGTCTACGTAAAGCCTCCGAAGGTCGTCCGAAGCCGATGGGGTCAGGACCCTTCCCCCTACTTCCAGCCTGAATGTAGGTCGAAGCAATCCGATAGCTCCGCCATGTCATCACGACTTCGACGATAATAATCTTTGTCGGGGACAGGGGATGCTCCTTCGTGGGTGAAAAAAGGATATAGCTGGCCGTGCTTTAAGACGCACCGTGGCCAGCTACGCCCAACTGGACGCTGTGACAAGCAAAGCTACGCAGCTGGCTCTCTCGTATGAGAAGGTGAAGCAAGTGATGGAGTCGAAGGGCGCCAGAGGTAGGCCTGACAGGTGGCACGCCCACGTGGAGAGGGTCGTCTTGAAGCCCGGGTACAGAGAAGCGATGGTCAAGATCGTCTTCAACGACGGACAACTGCTCCTCGTTTCGGTTGACGTGGACCACAACTTGGTAAATTGGGTCAAGAATTACTGGTAGCCCAAGGCTAGACCGATGGCTTCTTCTTCCCGCCTGCGCGCTTGTCCTTCTCCGTCTCCGCCCCGCTTCCACCTTCGGCTTCTCCAGCAAGTCCGAGTTCCACTTCTCCCTTTGAGTCTAGAGGTATCGTCCCGTCGGACGCAGTGGTACCTTCCTTTGTCGACCCTCCTGCAATCTTGACCTTGTACTTGAGGCCCTCGACCGGCTTCCACTCCATATCCACCACCTCTATCGCTGGGCCCTTCGGCTTGAGCGCATCCGCTTCGTGTACCTTAGTCTTGGCCATCCTCATGGCTGGCTTCCCTTCGTCGACTTAAATATGTTTATTTTCCGCCGATGGGCAATCTCCTACGTTGAAGAGTTACCCTCCCATTGATTCCAGCAGCAGGCGCTCCCAGAACCCCGGGCCCCTCAGGATAGACAAGGTGGGTAAGCAGCCTCTTAAGGATTCCAGCGCCGAACCAGGGCTGGTGAGACACGTGCAGAAGATGTTGTACGAACTTGGCTACCTGCTTTCGAGCGATTCGCGATTCATAGACGGAGTGGACGGATTGTACGAACACACGAGTTCCGCCGTCCGCCTCTTCCAGTCGGAACACGTAGATTGGGAGGGGGTTCAACTGCCGGCGACTGGGGAGGTGGACGAAAAGACCGCGGACGCTCTGAACAGGGAGATGGTGGGGATCTGGTATCCCTGCTACTTCAGCAAGGACAAGGATCTCAATTACGCCCCTCCCTCTCCAAGCCTTCATCTTGTGACGATCGACTACGACTTCCTTCAGCAGAGCAACGTTAACCTGCCACCAGACCTGTTCAGGGTGGTCCTGGTTGCTTTCGGCAATCCGCCCAAGGGACCTGCCAAGTGTGTCAATTTCATTCCGAACGACCCGGAAGCGGATAACGTCACACACTGGGGGAACAACAGCCCAGTGCCAAGGTACCTGCTCAAAGAGGTTAACTTGGTTCACCTTCGGCTCGATGGCCAATCACCGACCTGGGCTCTTAGAAACCGTCCAGGCGACAGCTATACTGCAGTGGGGCCCAACTACCCCGAGCCTGGCCGTTTTCCATCGGACAATGTGTACGATAACTGGCCCGGTGACCAAGGTCCAGACTTCGCCTTCGAAGCTGGGCAAGTGCATGTGACCATCGCCAGGACGGTCAGGATGTGGAGGATGAGGGGGCTCGATTTCAGAAGCTGGCGCAGAGGTCAACACTCCGTTGCGAACCCTTTGCAAGTGACGCTGCACGACCCCAATGCCTGGAATACCTTCTCATATTATTCCAGGCCCAGGCAGGTGCATCTAGGATACTCGGCGACAGACAATCTGGCCTGTGCAAACTGCTTCGAGGACGTGAGCCACGAAGTTGGACACGCGATACTCGACTCCGTGGCGCCATCCCTTTGGAGCACTGCTAATAGAACAGTAGTGTCCTTCCACGAATCCTTCTCCGACATCACAGCTATGCTGTCCACGCTCTGTGACCCGGACGTGCGAGAGGCGCTCTTGGATGAGACTGGAGGGAACCTGAGGCTAAGCAACCTTGTCTCACGGTTCGCAGAGGAGATTGGTGACTACGTTGCGACTCTCCCTAATGGATCCCAATATGCGGACATCGGTTGCTTGAGGGAAGCATGCAAGCAGAACCCTGCCGTTAACCCCTTCCCCCCACCCCAGCACTTTCCCTTCAACTACCGCAGTCCAGGTCCCCCGAACCAAAACCCCGCAACGCATCTCGCCGTGGCTTATCAGGCCGGCCAAGACTTCTCAAACACGGTCCTCTGGAGGTCCGACGTCCCCCACGACTTTTCCAGGGTCTTTACGATGGCCTTTTACGATAGCCTGGTCAACGCCTACGATCGCTTACGCCATGGTTCTACAGATCGGGATGTGCAGGATGAGGCGCTCAGGGAAGCGTCGGGGTGCTTGGCCACCATCTTCTCTCGAGCTATCATGAGGGATCCCAACAATAAGCCAAACTACTTTCGCGTGGTGGCTCTCAACATGTTCCGCGTCGATTACGATGATTTCGAGGCGGAATTCAACGGGGACCTACTGGGTTCGGGGCCAGGGAACGGCTTCTTGGGCAAGAGCATAGTCAGCACCGGGGACATGTTGTCTCTCGCGGCCGAGCTGGCGAAGCCGAAGATGTAGGGCGGGGCGATGAAGGGAAGGACGAGCGCGCAGTAAAGCGGTACCCCATGCGGAGCGCTAACCTTTTTTAGAGAGGCGACACGAAGACTTCATGGCTTTGCCCGACAACAAGGAAAGGGAGAAGGTCCCCGACATCCGTCTCCCCATCCCTCTGACGGAGCCGGGGGCTTCGGGTTTCCTAGACGCAGTCAAGAGGGAGTTCGGGCTGGAAGAGGTGGTCGATATGAAGATAGCTGGCCAGGCCTTCAGAGGGGCTCAGACCATCGTCTACCTCCACTTCCTGAGGGACATCCCCCTTGATGACGAGAGGATGGGCGGCGCAAGCGGGGTCGTTGCACAACTCGGTGGAAGCCTTACTTTGACCTTCGATGCAGATGGACGCCTCATATCGTATGGCCTAGAGGACGTTACAGAGGAAGCGATACAGATGGAGAAGGACGCCATCGCGGAGCTAGTCCAGGGAGACAAGCTATACTTCGCCGGACCAGACGAAGAGATAGATACCGGGGAGCTAATATCGAAGAAAAAGCCCTTCTACGTACAAGAGGACGAACTGGGCAAGAAAAGGATATTCAGGACCTCGGCCTGATGGCCGAAGCCGCGACGTCGGGGGGCGTCATTGGGAGGCGGTGGCTTCTCCCTTCTTCACTTCCACTTCGGCCTTGGACTCTTCGAAGCCTGGAGCTTCTACTGTAATTTCGTACTTACCCTCCGCGACATCATGCACTACGTAATAGCCCTCGGCGTCCGTCTTCACCCTGTATTCACCCGAGGGCCCTCTGACGACCACGGTCGCGTCCTTCAAGGGATTTCCATCCGTGTCCAGGACCTGGCCTTTGATGTCGTGAAGCTCGCTTTCCTTCTCCACATCTTTCTCCGCCTCCTCCTCTTGGCTGGGAGGGGGGGTTTCCGCCTCTCTAGGCGGGACGTATTCGCGTAGCACCATCCGGTAACGGTACCGGTTGGGGGCGCCCACGGCGGTCTGCAACGTAAACTCCTCGATGAGCACTTTGGTGACATCCGCTATCATGGAGAGGTCGGAGGAGAATGAGACAGGCTCGCCATCTTTGAACTTCGCCCATAGCTCCTGCAGGCTGTCCTTGGCCCTTTCCCCGTAGAAGTCGCCTTCGAACCATATCTTGACGGGCCATCTCCCCATGTCTTGTAGGACGTTGCTGGAAGACCCCGGTATCCTATGCTCCACTATTGCCCTATTCCCGCTGATGCTGACGTTATGGACGCTCCTTATTTCGACAAGGGCTCTGGTCTGCTCGTCCTCGACGCGACGTATGAGGGGGATGCCCTCTATTTCTATGTTCATAACCATCTCACTTCAATCCAGGTCCGAACCATAGTACCACCTCACTTCTTCTGCCAATATCTTAGTCAGCTTCCTTTCCAACTCCCTGAGCTCAGCCTCTTCATCATGGGCTGGCATCGCCCTCGCAACGGGAGGCTTAATCTTGGTGATCGAAGGGGCCCTCTCCACAGCCAATTGCTTCGCCCAAGGAGAGCGCTTCAGCTCTTCTCTCTCGGGTGCAGACGGCTCTGCCGGTCGACCAGGCTTCCGCAGAAGGTAACTAGGCGCTTCGGCCGCGAGCTCGGCGACGACTTCTTGCATCCCCTCTTCGCTAGAGGGCACCTCCCCGACAACGTGAGCAAAGGCCCGGAACCTCCTCGTTGGCCCAACGACATGAAGGGAGGGCTTCGCAGATGGGGCCGTCGTCTCCTGAACGCGGTGAGGCACATTGCTAGGTCGACGGCCTCCAAGGGCCCCCGTCATGCCTGCCTCCCACAAAGTTGCCGTTCCCTCATCCAACCACGATAGGGCCAAGGACACCGAGCCGGGCAACAGTGATGGGAGGGGCCACGCTTCGCCCGTCGAAAACAAGGTCGGCAACAATGAGAAAGCCATCGACGCAGCTAGTGAAGAAGGAAGTCGCAACACGGGAAACACCCACTTGGCCCGTGCTCGTTCACCAAGAGAGGACCGCTCGATGGGCTTCCTCGACGTCCCCAAACCGTGAGATGGTTCTGCAACAGGCTTTCTCACGGACGCCGGAGACGAAGGTGCTGCATGAGAGACGCTGGAGGGGATCCTCGCACGGACTGAGGGTGGCCCGGCTGCTCCTGCCGATGCGACCGTATGTTCCAGTTCGAGTGTTGGCGCTTCCGACCAGGCGATGGTACTTCCTGCATGCGCCATATGAGATGTGAAGGCCAGGAGGGACCGAGGAGCTAAGGTGGACCTCCACAGAGGTCCGAAGAGGACGAGCTGAGGAGGAAGGACGGCCCTCCTCTCTTCATGGGTTACGAAGGGGAGAGGAATTGACGGTGTGGCGGCAGCCGTTCCCTCCGAAGGTGCAGGAAAGGGGGTGGCCACGTCCTGTGGTCGGGTTTCCTCCTTCGTGGGCTCGATGAATGGGCTCGTGCTCCTGCGCTCCCGTAGGACTTCCCTCGCCTCCACCTCCTCTTTGGCGGCCTTAAGTGGGACGCGAGGAATCTGAAACGGCGACCTGACTCCTCTTCCCTTGGTTCCACTTACTTCTGCGCGTCCGGGCACGGGGATGACGGGACTGAAGGAAAAGAGGCCCGCCACAGCCGCCCTCTGTAATAATGTGACCGACTTTAGTTCCGCTAATGCAGGAAGATGTCGGAAGCCTAGAGCGAAGTGTCCTCCGGGCTTGGCCGCTTCCCGGTAATGTTCCGTTTCTGCTTCGATCTCGGGGGTCCCACCCACAGCCGGACCCGCTATGGTCGGATGGCCGACCTCAGGTTCAGGGAGCTGTCTAGGTTTGCCTCTTCCCTTCGTTCGTGGTGCTCTGGGACGAGGCGCAAGGGCCAGGAACCTGATGATGACGAACCCTCGCAAGCGCCTGCCTATCGTCATCCCCATACGGAAGATTGACGCCCACAGGGGAAGCCCAGCGAGGGCGACCAGGAGTGTTCGCATGAACACCAAGGAGGCGGCATGGGTCTGGGCCATACGTGAAAGGGTCGCCCTTCCTTCCATAGTATGCCTCCAACCTATTTCGATGAGCTCTTTGACGACCGGCATGGACGACCTTCACCTATTCCTCCTTGACGACGATCCTGGTGATCCCCTCTTCCGCCAGCCTCGCCTGCTCGGCCTGCTCCGCTCTGAAGGCTCGAGCGGCCATCAAGAAGTTAATCTGATCTCGGGTCAAATCCTTGGGATGTTCAGCGAACTTGTACCCTAGGTCTATGACTAACGCGGCCAATTCCTGACCTTCGGCGCTCCTCACGAATTCCTCTATTTCAGTTCTTTTTTTTTACTTCGTCTGGACCGGAGACCCCGCTTATCTCCAAGATCTTCGTACCTATGTACTCGGGCACCCCGAACTTCATGGCTGCCACATCTTCCGGGGAAAGCTTCGGCTCTACCAACCCCAACGATGTCGCGATCCTGAGCGCCTCCAAGTTCTTGGATATCTCCACACTCGTCACGTCCGGGGTCCCGTCCTCCCTCACCGGTATTTCGCCTAGGACGGCGAAGACCTTGGACAACTCCCCGTCGGTGAGGGGCCTGATTACGACATCAGCATCGTAATCCTTGACGTGCAGGGTGACGCGCCTGCTGGCCCCCTCCAGTATGGTCTCCTTCGTCAGCTTAGGCGCCATCAGGTTATTGCTCCCTTATCCTCGTGGAAGTGAAAGTGTATACGCTCATGCCGACGCCGTTAGCGTCCATGGCGAAGGTCTTGTCCTCCAGGTAGCATTCATCGAAGATCAGAGTCTTCACGGCCTGCCCCCACGCCTTGGTGCCTAAGGCGGAGCTCTTCAGTTCGACCATGATCTGGAACGGAACTACCTTGCTCTGCTCTGACACGAGTATCGAGTCCAGCTTCGGGAAGGTAGACCTCACCTTGAGCGTCCCCACCACGTACATTGGTCCATAGTCCACGCCAAGCCTCTCGTCGCTGCCTATTCTGTGTATGTTCTGCCTGTTCCTTACGATCTTATACTCGATGGACTGCAGCCCCGGTATGACTTCGCCGTCACATTTGATGTCGCTCACGTTCGCCGATATAACTGACATGACTATCTTTCACCTCCTATGCTTGAACCGTCAGCGTGGCGTAGATGTAATCCATCGCCCTGACCGGCCTGACCGCCACGTCCACTCTGACTATTCCTTGGGCGAAGTCCGTCTCCGAGCTATACACGTCCACAAGGAACGCCGGCTTCTTGAGGTCTGTGCTGGGCACGATGGAACCTTCTCGTTCCATCGATATGAGGAACTCCGTGAGCTTCTCCCTTAACGCCATCCTCCCGCCTGGGCTGTTCAAGGTACCGATGAAATTGTCAGCCACGTTCTTCACCCCCCTCACCGCCCTATCAGCTACCCTTGTGACGCTGATCTGTTCGTTGCTAGTGGTAATGCCCTTGACGACGATTATGCCTCTGCCTCTCATGGCATCCAAGACGCAAATTCCAGCCTTAAGAAGCTCCATCTGTTCCGCAGGCGTGTACCTCCGTTCCAGCGCAGAGATCCCTGCCACGGACTTGAAAGTGGGAGATTCATAGTAGTTCAGCTTGCTCAGCAGACCTGCGACCGCTCCCGCCACTCCGTGGGGGGCGACGATCACGAACCTGTCATCCGCCAACGCTTCGGTCCTCTTAACGATGGACTTGACCTCTTCTCCAGGTGCGACGGTCCCAATGCCGATCCTGTTCTTGGCGTCCCTGCTCATGTTCCTGCAGTGGGCATCTACGACGGCATGTATCTCGGGATCCCAGACATCGCAGGCATACACTACGTCGATGTCAGGCTCCATTTCGAGCTTCTCCAAGGCTGCCTCGTAATCTTCCTTCCTTAGTTCTCCCGAAACCCCGCCAGTTAACGTGGTTTCTATGATCGCTGGATTGTTGGACGGAGCGGCACTGGGCGAATCCATGTCCTCGGCCACGACCAGCTTCGAATTCCTGTTCAAGAAGTCTACCAGGTAGGATTCCGTGCCCTTAGTCATGGTCAAGTTGTCCCAAGTCTCCATCTTGCCGCCATCTGTGATCTCCAGCCTTACTGTGTCATCTTTCATCCCCTTAGCGATCACTACGCGGATGGAGTTGCCCTCTTCACCCACCAACTTGGACGTAAGCTTCAACGTGTTCTTCTTCTTGTCATCCTTAAGGATCACGCTAGCCGGCTTCCCCCCGGAAGCTACGATCCTCGTAGCAAAGACCTCCGCGACGCCGTTAAGGAAGCAAAGCTTGGCGTCCCTGGTTAGGGCGTAATCAAGGTTAGCCCCGAACTTCTCGACGAATTCTCTGTAGCTTGTCACCGGCGTCGGTTCCATGATCGCCCCCTTCTCTGCCGGCCCAATGAGGCCCACTATCCCCGCCGGATGTAACTGCTGCGGCACTATCTCCTTGACGACCTGAATCTCGACGCCAGGAATTATTCTGGTCATCGTAACGAATTACCAGAGGTATCGATTTAAGCCTTTCTGCCCGGCGAGGCAGGATGAAGCGGTTTTCTTCTATCCGCCGAAGGCTTTTCCAGCTCTTCGAAAACGACCCCCCAATCTTTGAACGCCTTGCAACATGATCGCCCCCAATTCGACGTGGCCATTCTTAGTGCAAGCGCATACGGGTTGAGGCCATCCATGCCGGCTAGGTGAAGGCTGAGACGTGGCCATAGGGTGGTTCGAACTCGGCATACGCTCTTGGCGATGCGAAGGAGGCACTGCTTGCTTCCGTCCCATTGGCGAAGACCGTCGTAGGGCCGACGGTTTCACGCACGGTCACCCCAAGTCTCCTCCACCGACCAAGACCGCTCGTCGAGCACCGGTGAAGGCTCTTCCTCGGCTATGTCCGCCGTAGCGCCTTCCTTTCTCACCATGTAGGGAGGAGATGTCTCCTCATGAGAGTCATGCTTTAATCTGACTGTTGCGCAACCATGCACGAACGAACAGTGAGGGTCACATCGGAGGAGCTTTCGCTTCATACTTCAGGCGAGAACGACATCCTGGACATCACCGATGAGGTGAGCAGGGCGGTCAGCTCGAGCGGGCTGACGGACGGCGTGGCGATCATCTTCGTGCAGGGCTCGACGGCCGCGGTCACCACCCTCGAGTATGAGCGTGGACTGCTTAAGGACCTCCCCATGGCGCTCGAAAGGATAGCCCCAAAGGGAGAGCTATACGAACACGAGAAGGCCTGGCATGACGGGAACGGCCATTCACACGTGCGTTCCGCGGTTGTGGGGACCAGCCTGACCGTCCCCTTCATGCGAGGGAGGCTAGTCCTGGGCACATGGCAGCAGATAGTCCTGGTGGAGATGGACGTCCGACCAAGGGACCGCAGGGTCATCGTACAGCTGTTGGGGGAGTAGCTCAACCGAACCTTCATGTATGGCCTTGACGGTCAAGATTGAGGATGGTTGGGATGGGCGAATTCGTGGTGCTTTCGGAGTTGAAGGCGGATAGAGAGAAGTTGTCCCATTTCAGGGGTTCCCACCTCTCTTACATGTCTCGACTCAAACGAGAGGGGAAGCTCAAGATGGCAGGCAGGTTCACTGACGGATCGGGAGGTATGTACATATTGGTGGCCAATTCCTTGGAAGAGGCGAACTCCCTGGCGAAGATGGATCCGTATCATGCCAATGGCCTGAGGACCTACGTCATCAGAGAGTGGCAGCAGAGGTTCTGAGGTCCATCTAGACGGCCCTTCCGGCTTCCTTTGAACCCTTTTCCTTCTCGTAGATGGAGAGGGCTTCCTCCACCTTGGCCCCGCCGTGGACGATAGCCCTGACCGCCTTTATCATCCCCACGGGCGAGTCTGACTGGAAGATGTTCCTGCCCATGTCTACGCCCACGGCGCCTTCGGAGACGGCGTCGTAGGCGAGCCGCAGGGCCTCCCCTTCGGGGACCTTCTTACCGCCAGCTATGACAACGGGGACGGGGCATGATTCCACCACCTGCCTGAACCCCTCACAGTAGTAGGTCTTGACGAAGTGAGCGCCCAGCTCCGCGGCTATCCTGCACGCCAGCCCCAAGTACCTCGCGTCCCTCTTCATCTCCCTACCCACGGCCGTCACGGCCAGCACGGGGACACCATACCTCTCCCCCTCGTCCACCGTCTTCGACAGGTTGATAAGCGTCTCTTTTTCGTGCTCCCCACCGACGAAGATGGAGACCGCGACCGCGGAGGCGTTCAGCCTGATCGCCTCCTCCATGGAGGCGGTTATCCCCTCGTCGGAGAGTTCCTTCAGGATGCTGGTCCCACCCGAAACCCTCAGGACGATCGGTATGGGGACTTTAGCGTCCACCGACGTCCTGAGCACACCCCTAGTCACCATCAGGCTGTCCGCGAACGGGAGCAACGGGGAGATCGTCTTGGAAGGGACTTCAAGCCCCGTCGTCGGGCCTTGGAAGTAGCCGTGGTCCACGGCCAACATCACCGTCCTGCCAGTGTCAGCCCTTATAATCCTGGAAAGCCTGTTCCTCATCCCCCAATCCAATGCCTTCTCCTCCGGACGTATGGCAAGAAGAAAGGCGAAGTATTAAGGATAGCTCCCTTCGTCCCGTGAACCTAAGGCACGACCAGAACCTTCATACAGGCCCCCTTCTCGAACGTCCTTACGGCATCTTCGAACCGCTCGAGCGGGTATACGTGCGTCACCATCCGTGAAAGCTGCAGCCTCCCCGAGGCGATTAGCTCTAGCGCCCTCCTCGTCTCCTTCTCCGTGGCTGCGTAGCTCGATATGACGGACAACTCAGAGTTAAAAAGGTCGCTTATGTCGTAGTCCAGCCTGGATCCCTTTGGTGGGACACCGAAGAGGCAGACCCTTCCACCTTTGCGGACCGACCGGAGCGCCTGTTCCAGGGCCTTAGGGTTGCCCGACGCAACTATGGCGAGGTCAGCTCCTCTCCCCCTTGTCTCGGACCTCACATCTTTAGGGACGTCCCTCTTTGCGGCGTTCAAGGTGGAGAGCCCGAAGGTGCTCTCCGCAAACCTGAGCCTGCCTTCGTTCACGTCGCTGACCATCGGCGAAGCCCCCAAGCCTCGCAGCAGGAGGGCATGGGTGACCCCCAGAGGACCTGCACCCACGACCAGGACCACCTCATCCTTGTTGACCCCGACCCTATCTAGGGCCCTGATGCAGCAGGCGAGCGGCTCGATGAAGCTGGCCTCCTCATAGGTGACGTGCTCTGGCAACTTGAGGACGCCTCCTTTCCTTACGTTCCATGCGGGGACCCGGATGTATTCCGAAAACCCACCTGGGTCCAGGTTGCTCTCGCGGTATCTCCTACACATTGACTCGTTCCCATGGCTGCAGAAGTAACACCTGCGGCAGGCGACATGGTGATGAGGGAACACCCTCTCTCCCGGCTTGAAGCCGCGCAACGAGGCCCCCACTTCCGCCACGGCTCCCACGGCTTCATGCCCCAGCACGGGCATGGAGGCCGTGTATTGCCCTCTGAGCTTCTCTACGTCGGTCCCGCAGAGACCGCAGACCTTCATTTCGACTAGGAGCTCGTCCGCCCCTACGTGAGGCACGGAGACTTCCTCCACCGACAGGAGGTTGGGCGGTCTGATCGTCACGGCCTTCAACTGTTTCGCCCCTTCCTTAGCTCTCCTGCCCGACCGAGAGATATAAGCGGATTGGGAAAGCGGCAGCCAAAGGGACCACACCCGAAGGATGGACGGTTCGAGCAATACCTGCATCTGCCCTCATGGTCTTGACAGACTCAGGGCAGCCCTTGAAGTTGCGACTCGACGTTATGCCCCAAGCCGGACGAAATAAAGAGGCTACTTCGAGAGTAGCTCGTTGAACCTCCGCGGCTCCCTATCCTTCCATCCTCCCCTGTGGTAGGCGTAGGATGCTAGCAGCGGGAAGGCCAAGGTCGCTTCGGCGAACACCATCTGAGCATGCCCTAGCTCGACCTTTCCCCAGGAGTGCGCCTCCTTCAGGGTGGACCCGGAGAGCCCCCCATCTCTTTCGTCCGCGACAGTGATCTGCACTGCGTACTTGTGCATCTTCGTCTTCCCGGTCAGTATGTCAGCCGCCACCACTATGTCCTGCGCGAAGTTCTTCGGCACACCTCCTCCCACCATAAGGAGGCCCGTCTCCTTGGCTGCCATCTTTATCTTCGTGAGCTCTAGGAAGTCCTTGGCGGAGTCGATGGAGACATGCGAGCTACGTTCCAGCTGATGGGCGATCAGCCCGAAGCCCGCGCTGCAATCAGAGAAGGCCGGCACGAAGATGGGCACCTCTTTCTTGTAGGCTGCCAGGACCACGGAAGTCCTGTCCTTGGCGTTCTTTTCAAGATATCTGCCCATCTCAAGGATGAACTCCCTGGACGAGTAGGGCCTCGGCTCCAGCCCATCCGCTATCTCCTTCACGGTTTCGTCACACACCCTCAACTGGTCTTCGTCGATGTATGTGTCGTAGATCCTGTCTATGTGTAGCTTCTGAAGTTCGTCGTCGTCCGCCATAGGGCTGCCTATGTAGTGCTTGAAGCCAAGCCCCTCGAAGAAGTCCTGGTCCACCATTATGGCCCCAGTGGAGACGATCACGTCCACCATGTTGTGGGTCACCATGTCGTACACGACCTTCTTTAGGCCTGCGCTGAACAGTGAGCCCGCCAAGCAAAGGACAACACTGCAGTCCCTGTCTCTGAGCATCACGTCATAGACCTTCGATGCCCTGGCCAGGGTCCTTGAGGAGAAGGCCATGCGGGAGAACTCCTCCATCAGGCTTACGACGTCATGTCTCTTGGTGATGTCGAAATGGCGCACCTCCTCCCTGAGGTGGTCTGACTTGCGCTTCAGAAGGTAGTCGGTGCCTGTTTTCGTCATCTTCTACGGCGAAGATACGAGGCAAATGCCTTATAAACCGATATGGAGACGCCCCGAAGGCAGGAGGAAGTAGGCCGCGTGGCTTCGCCATCGCTTCGGTGTCTTCTGTGTGAGGGTTGGCTTCATATCTGCGCCCCGAGGGGCGCCAGGCCCGCACACCTTCGACCGAGACCAACTGGCCCTCGTCCCGCTCACGCGCGTTCAAACAACATGGAAGGGACCATCAACGGCGGGTCTCCCCTGCAGCCATCGAGGTCCTCAAGGCCTCTCCCGCCCGGCTAAGGCTTACGTCTGAGCTGGCTCGGCCCATCCTACACCGTGGTCATCGTCTTAAGAAAAAGATGCTTTGGCTTCTATGTTGGCGGGAGCACTTGCACGCCCAGGGCCTGGCTCAGCTCCGCCGCCGAGGCCCCGAACCCGAGCCTTATCCTGATCTGTCCCCCGGAAGAAGGCATCGAGAACCCGAGGGCGACCCCCATGTCCCCCGGCCCGAAGTAACTCGCACCCGAGAGGGAGCCGCTCGAAATGTGGGACCAGATTGTGCTGTAGTAATTGGTCTCATGGGACGTCGAGCGCGCGGTCGGCGAGAAGAACCCTATGTACGTTCCCGCGTTCCCCACCCCGTAGCCTACATCCGACGCAGAGTAGTAGTACCCGTAGTCACCGCCCGAAGAACCATCTATGTCGAAGTCCGCTCCCTGGTAGAACGTAAAGGGACCAACGTTCCTCAGGGGGGTGATTATGAAGAGGAAGTCCACCCTCCTCGGCTCGTAGGAGAAGGCCATCACCACCACCCTGAAGTCTCCGTTGTCTCCCACCCACATGGCGAACTTGGTTTCCGTGTTCGATGGGACGAAGACCGTCGTCGCAAAATCACTTGCGTAGTGCGTGCTTCCTCCGTATCGGAGGGCCCACTCCCACCAGTACATGTGGTCCAAGCCCGAGGGATAGGGGAAGGTCAACGAACTGGAGGTCATGCCCTCACCTATAAACATCAGATAATTGTTTCCCCTGAGGTATGTCGATTGCTGGGCCATGACTGGGACGGCTGAACTTATCAGGATCGCTGCGGCGACCACGGCGATCGGTAGCTTATTCATCGCACCCCATCAGCATTTCACGGTTTATATACGTATTGCATGTATGCTCGATCTCCGGCCACCTGCCCTCGGCGGCTAGGCCTCGAAGGGCTCGAGCGTCGGGTAGAACTAATCCCCCAGCCAGCGGTCCATGAAGACCTACAGGTCCGTCGCCGGACGAGGGAACTCCTTATATAAACAGCGGGCCTGACATCGCCCGGAAGAATGAAGAACAGCCTCATGGTAGGAATAGCGCTCGTCATCCTCATCGCCGCAGCCGGCTTCTACCTTCTCGCGCAGCCAGGACAGCAGGCCAGAGTGCTCGTAGTGGGCACCAATACCCCCTTTCCACCCTTCGAATACACCCTGCCGAACGGGACGATCACAGGCTTCGACATAGAGGTCATAAGGGCTCTGGCGCAGCGCTCCGGATACTCCGACATACAGGTCAAGGACATGCCCTTCGACAGCCTCATCACGGCCCTTCAACAGGGGCAGATAGATGTCATAGCGGCTGGGCTGACAATAACGCCTGAGAGGCAGCAGCAGGTGAGCTTCACCGCCCCCCTACTGGCAGGCTGACCAGTCCCTCTTGGTAAGGAGCGGCTCCACATGGCTTCCGCAAGGGATGGCCGACCTCGCGGGCAAGAAGGTAGGGGTGCAGTCGGGGACGACCGGAGAGGCCCTCGCTGACGAGAACAACGCCACGATAGGCCAGGGCAACATCAAGAGGTACGACACCTTCCTGCTGGCCGTGCAGGACCTGGTCAACGGCAAGCTGGACGTCGTGGTAGTCGACAGCCCCGTCGCCGTCGCCTTCACCGCACAGTACCAGGTAAAGGTGGCCTCCACCGTGGCAACAGGGGAGCAGTGGGGGTTCGCCGTCAGACAGGGCAACTCGTCCCTACTCGATAGCCTCAACCAGGCCCTTGCTTCGTTCAAGGGCTCCGACGCCTGGAATTCCCTCATAAGCAAGTACTTCGGTAGCTAGAGGATGGCTGCTCGCTATGGTGGAATCCGCCCCACTGGGGGCATACCTACCGTACCTCCTGTCGGGGTTCTACTACACTGCGCTGCTCACCCTGGCTGGGCTCTCCTTGGGTTTCGTCCTGGGCGTGGCCTTGGCCTTCGCCGAATCCTACCTGCCCAGGCCCCTGGGCGGGGTGGCCTCCGCGGTCGAGCAGCTGCTGAGGGGTATCCCCCTCATAGTGATGTTCTTCCTCATCTACTTCGGGCTGCCCTCCGCCGGCCTCGTCCTGACCCCTGAGGCCGCCGCCTCCGTGGGCCTGGGTTTGAGGAGCGGGGGGTATCAGTCTCAGATCTTTCGGAGCGCCCTCGGGAGCATCGGGGCGGGGCAGGTGGAGGCCGCCCTCAGCCTGGGCATGACGAAGCTCACCGCCTACAGGGAGGTCCTCCTCCCACAGGCGCTCAGGCTCTCCGTCCCCGCATGGAGCAACGAGTTCACCGTCGTGCTTAAGGACACAAGCATGGCGTACGCCATAGGGGTCACGGAGCTGCTGAAGACCGCGGCCAACGTGGTGGCCGTCACGCTGCGCCCTCTGGACGTCTACCTCATCATTTCGGCCGTGTACTTCGTCTCCACCGCCGTCGTCAGCAGAGGGATGAACGCCATCCATCGTAGGAAGGGGATACCGGGCCTAGGGGTGAGCTCACGTTGAGTGAGGACCTGCTCAGGGTGGAGGGGCTGTATAAGAGGTTCGGAGACAAGGAGGTCCTGAAGGGCGCCTCCCTCTCGATGAAGAAGGGCGAGACGAAGGTCATCATAGGCCCCAGCGGAGCGGGCAAGAGCACGTTGCTCAGGTGCATCAACCTGCTCGTGAGGCCTGATGCGGGAAGGGTCTTCCTTGACGGCCAGGAGGTTACGGCGCGGGGGGCCAAGCTCCATATCATCCGCAGCCAGGTTGGGTTCGTCTTCCAGCAGTTCAACCTCTTCATGCACCTCACGGCCCTTCAGAACGTCGTCATAGGCCTGAAGAAGGTCAAGAAGTTGGAGGAATCTCAGGCTCGAGAGAGGGCTGTCCGTGCACTTAGGGACGTCGGCATAGGTGAGGAGCTGTTCGGCCGATACCCCGCCCAGCTGAGCGGAGGGCAGCAGCAAAGGGTGGCCATCGCCAGGGCGGTCGCGATGGAGCCCAAGATAATCCTGCTTGACGAGCCCACTTCGGCGCTGGACCCCGAGCTGATAGGGGAAGTGCTACGGGTGATGGAGCAGCTCGCCATGGCGAAGACCACGATGCTGGCCGTCACCCACGAAATTGGGTTCGCTAAGAAGGTCGCCGACGAGATAATCTTCATGGATGATGGCTCGGTCCTGGAGGCCGGCCCTCCGGACGAGCTGCTCACGCGCCCTGCGCATGAGAGGACTAGGAGGTTCCTCAGCAAGATATCTGAGCTGTATGGTGTTCAGGATAGGGGGGAGCGCCATGGCCTTCCCTGACGTCCTGCTTCAGTATGCTCCGCTGTTCGCGGAGGGCTTCGCCAATACCTTGATGCTCGCTGCTTCGGGGTTCGCCATCGGCTTCCTTCTCGGCATGCCCATAGCCATGGCCGAAACCTACGGCCCGAGGCCCATAAGGTGGTTGAGCGTGGGCTACGTGGAGCTCATTCGGGGGACCCCCATGCTCGTGCAGCTCTTCATCATTTACTACGCCCTTCCCCAGGTGGGGATAAGCCTGGAAGCTTTCCTGGCGGCGGTCGTGGGGCTTGGGGTGAACAGCGCAGCGTATCAAGCCGAGTATTTCCGTGGAGCCATCCTTTCCGTCCCTTCCGGCCAGATGGAGGCCGCGGCCTCCATGGGGATGGGGAGGTGGCAGGCCGTCTTCGCGGTGGTGGTTCCCCAGTCCCTCAGGATGGTCATCCCCGCGTGGACGAACGAGATCGTCTACCTAGTTCAGTATTCCTCCGTGGCCTACCTTGTCACGGTGATGGAGCTTACGGCCGTAGGGGGATACGTGGGCTCCCGCACCTTCCAGTACGTCCCGGTGTACGCCTTCGTGGCCTCGGTCTACTTGGCCTGTACCTTGGCGATAGTGAAGGTTGCTAGAGGCCTGGAGCTGAGGTACGCCATCCCCGGCCTCGCCTCCAGCAGGGGTAGCAGATGGCTGTGGGCCTGACATGGTTGCAATTGTCGAATAGATTTGTCCAACTTATCAGCCTAAGGTATCATGTCGGTTCATATATGGACCGCTGCTCGACACATCTCATGAGGTGCGTCGTCTGCGGCTCGGAGATGGAGGAGGTCCGCTGCGAAGCCTTCTGCCGCGGATGTGGGTACAGGATGGACTGCTCGGACGTCTAGGGCCTGACCTTCTCCAGCAGGAGGTGGGCCCTTCGCCTGGCCATCCTTATCACCAGGCCTTCATCTAGGCCGACAAGCCTACCGTCCTCGACGATGTGCTTTCCGTCCACGAACACGTGCCTTACATCCCTTCCAGTAGCCGAGTAGACTATGGCAGAATAGAGGTCATGCAGCGGTTGAAAGTGAGGCTGGGAGACGTCCACCGTCACCACGTCGGCCAGGTAGCCCCCCTCCAGCTTTCCCAGCCCCTTCAGGCAGAGGGCCTTGGCTCCGTCTACCGTCGCCTCCGCCACCACCTCATAGGCAGGACCAGCCCTTGTGTCTCCCCTCGTCGATTTCCTCAGGATTGCGGCCACCCTCAGGTCCCTGAGCAGGTCCAGGGCGTTGTTGCTAGCGGCCCCGTCCGTGCCAAGCCCCACCACCATCCCCTGCTCTTTGAACATAGTCACGTCTGCCAGCCCGGCCGCGACCTTCATGTTGGACACGGGGTTATGTGATAGGGCTACCCCCCTCCTCGCGAGGAGGGAGGCCTCGGATTGGGACATATGCACTCCGTGGGCGAAGACGGACCCTCCGATAAGGAGCCCCACTTCGTCCAGCATGAGTGCGGGCTCCTTCCCCTCCCGTGCGGAGACTCGCTCGTAGTATCCTCTATCCTCAGCGAAGTGCATGTGCACGGACAGGCCGTTGGTCCTGGCGGCCTCCGCCGCCCTGGCCAAGAGCTCCCTGCCGCAGGAGTACTCCGAATGCGGGCCGATGTACGTCTTCACACGGCCCGAAGGATGCTCCCTGAACTTCTTGGCGAAGGCCAAGCTCCCCTCCAGCTCTCGCCTTCCCCTGCCGGAGTCCTCACCCTCTATGACTGCCTGGCAGAGCGCCCCCCTCGCCCCGGAGCGTTCAAGGGCTTCGACCACCTTATGCATGTAAAAGTAGTGGTCGTTGAAGCAAGTGACCCCCGCCTTCAACATCTCCACCTGAGCGAGTAGGGAGCCCCAGTAGACATCCTCCTCCGTCAGGTTCCTTTCCACAGGCCACACCAGGTCGTTCAGCCACACCCTCAGGGGGACGTCCTCCACGGCCCCCCTCAGCAGGGTCATGGGGGAGTGAGTGTGAGCGTTGACGAGGCCCGGCATGGCCACCTGTCCTCTGCAGCTGACCGTCTCCTTTGCCTTCAGGTGCAACCTGCCCGTGCTGCCCACTTCTACGATCCTGTTCCCACGTATGGCCACGTATCCGGGCGAATAGACTTCACCCGGAGACTTCATGGTGACCACATGGCTTGCCTTTATCACCACGTCCGCTTTGCCTTCGGACAACTCTTCCCTTGAGGAGCGTTGATGGACCCGCCTTTAAGCCTATTCGGCCCTCCTGCACCACTTAAATCGACCGCATGGTGATATCCTTCCGTGAGGGTCAGGCGCATAGGCGTCACGGGTAGCCCGGCTACGGGGAAGAAGACGATATCTTCTAGGCTGGCTGAGGCGCTAGGAGTCCCGTACATAGACCTGAACGAAGCGGCCGAGAGCTCTGGGTCGGTCTTAGGGAGGGACCCTCTGGACGGGGACCTCGTGGTGGACGTAGGTAGCCTTTCCCGGGCGATTTCAAGCCTGCTACCCGAGGGGGGCTTCGTCGTCTCCGGTGTGTACTTGGCGGAGGTTGTCCCCGCCCGCCTCCTGGACAGGGTGGTGGTCCTAAGATGCGACCCACGCGTCCTGAAGTCGCGCTACGAATCGAGGGGTTACAGGGAACCGAAGGTGCGGGAGAACCTGACGGCCGAGTTCTTGGACTACTGCTTGCTGAAGGCCCTGCGAAGGTATGGAGAAAGGGTCAGGGAAGTGGACGTCACAGGTAAGGGCGAGGACGAGGCCCTGGCCCTGGTGCTTGAAGCCCTGAGGGCGCCCAGGGCGAAGGTGGGAAGGGTGGACTGGCTCTCCACGATCAAGGACCCTGAAGAGGCCAGGAGGTTCCTTGTTTAGCCTCCTCCTGCCGCAGGCGAGGAGCCCCCGCGGAGGGTAGGACGTCCTCCGCATCCACATCGACGAGCACGCTGCTCTGCAGCCTGGACACGCCGACTATCGCCTCGCCCACCGCGAGACACGACAGGTACTTGACCTGCTCCTGGTTCAGGTTCATGGCGTCCCCCATCAACCTCGTGTCGCTCACCCATGACATCCTGTGGCATATCTTGACCCCCGTGTTCTTGATGGCCTCGAACGAGACCTGGGAAGGGAACTGGGCTATGTAGACCACCGCTTCCCCGAACTTCCTCAGCTCACCAGACAGCTTCTCCGTGACGGTCGGGGGGTCCTCCGGCCTCCTCGCCGGAACAAGGTTCCTGGCCTCCTCGATGAACAGCGCGTGTTTCAGCGGAGAGGGCGTGGCAGATACCCTGTAGTCGTAGATGGCCTTCAGGAGAAAGCTGGAGAAGATCGTCCTAGTCTCCGAGTCCCTGAAGTGCCCCAGCTCCACCACCGTCGGCCTGGAGAGGACTTCGTTCATGTCTATGGTGTTCCTGCCACAGAGGGACCTCCCGCCCTGTCCCTCCGTCAAGGGTATGAGGCGCCTGAGCAGGGCCAGCTTCGTTTCGTTGTCATATGCTGACTTTATGGGGAAAGATTCTATCGCCTCTACAAGGCCGTTGATATCTCTCCTCAGGCCGCTGGCCCTCTCCGGCTCGCTGAGCAGCTTCAGCACGGCTCCCCTGAACTGAAAGGCCTGAGGGTTGGTGAACCTGTATATGTCCGCGAAGATGTCGGTCACCAGAGCCGCGTGCTCAGAGAGGTCCTTGGCGTTCATGGGGTCCAGCGGGTTCAGGATGAACTCATCTTTGCCGGGGGCGACCACGGCTGCCCCCACCTCCCCCGCGAAGGAAGCATATTCGTTGTGCGTATCCAAGACCAAGAAGGAGACCCCACGTTCCCAGAGCCTCTTCGCCATCAGCTTAGCCGTAGTCGTCTTCCCAGACCCCGTCATCCCCAAGATGCACGCGTGGCGGCTGACGTCCTCAAGGTCGAGGTAGAACTGCGCCTTCCTAACGCCTCCCGAGATGAGGCTACCCAGGCGGACCCCTCCTGGCTGGTTCTCTTGCTTCGCCGGGACGTGAAATTCAGGAGGGATCATCCTGCCGCCGCTACCTAGGGAGCCGACGCTCAACGGGGTGTTCTTGGCGAGCTCCTCCGCCGACACCTTGTCCCTAGACCTTCGCCTCGGCATTATTGTCCTCTCCGAGAGCTCCTCCAGGTCTCCGTCCTCGACCCTTCGCGAGAGGCATCTTGGGTTGGCCACGGTCATGGCTGTGTTTATGACGTATGCCTGCTGGTCCACCTTGGCCAGGACTTCCTCGAGGCGAGTCCTCTCCCCCTCCGCCCACGTCCCCAGATAGAATTCGTACTGGAAGAACTCCTTCTCTATGGGCCTGGCCATGACGAGGTAGATGAATGGTGTATCCGTCTTATACAGACCCGCGAAGAAGCTCTTGATTCTGGAGTGATACATGGCGTCGTGGAACTCGTTCCCTCCTTCGTAACCGTACTCGTCCTCCACGGCGTCCACCTTCAGGAAGGCGAAGCACTTCACCCTGTCACCCTCGGCGCAGACTATGAAGCGGTCCCTCTCCACCCATGCGCGTCCTTCTGCCCGTCTGAGCGTGGGGATCCTCATGCGAGGCGGAGATCACCAGTGCCAAAGGAAGCCGAAGAGACCATCCAGGGCATTCGATATGTCCGTCCAGATGGAGCTGGTTAAGCCGCCTGCCTTGGTCAGCACCCCCTGGATGCCGCCCACCAGCAAGGACAGCGTGACCACGGCCACTACGAGCAATAGGGCCTCCTCCACTAGCTGCGCCCCTCTTCTTTCCATATGCTCTCGACCTACGCACCATCCAGAGGCGGTATTTAACGACCCTTCACGTGGACCCGAAGATGGAAATTGTGGAGCTTAGGGAGATGGAAACGAAGAGGATGAGCGAGAAGAGGGCAAACCTGCCCAGCCTTCCCCCATTGTCCGGGTCAAGTGAGAGCGCCAAGAAATAGCTCGAGATGAGCGCCATGGCCGCAGTGGCCCAGGGAGGCATGACGTATGATGCCGTCCCCCTGTAGCCGGCTCCCCCGAGGACCCCCAAGACTGGGCTAAGCTTCCCTACTATGGGGAGAAGGAAGCACAGGGCCCCGGCCAGGACCGTGCCCCTAAGCCTCGCGGCGGCCTCCATGGCGGCCAGCCTTCTCTCCTTCGCCTCGAAGGAATCTAGCGCGAGCTTCACCTCCCTGACCGCGGCCGGAGCGCCGGACCTAGATGTGAGCCTGGCCAGCTTGGCCGCCTCGAGCAGGGGGTGACCGGGGCCCCGGAGGGGCTTGGAAGGCCTGTACCCCATGTAAAGCCTTCGCGCCTCCTCCAGTGAAGAAGGGGCCTCGGACCTCATGAGGGCCCACGCGATGCTCTTCCCGGCCGTCATGTCTTCGACCGCTTGGACGACCCAGCCGTCGGATACGATCTTCCTCCTCCACGGCTTCGACGCGAGGAACCCGAGCGCGGATACGAGGGAGGATGTCAGGAGGACGAGGCTCAGGTAGTCCACAGCCGAAACCTCCCGACCGTTTCCTGCAGCCCTCTCAGGAGGACGGACTGGACGGCCAGAGCTGCGGATGCCTCAGCCACGCCAGACACGAACTGTGGGAGGTAGAACGTCAACAGCAAGGGGGCGAAGAAGGCCACAGTCTGACATACGGCGAGCCTGCTCTCCATTGAGCCCAATGCGCGTTCGTAGATGAGGTCAAGGTCGAGGGCAGCCAACTCAACCTGTCCTCCCACCGTCACGAGACCTCCCCTCCCTCGGATGGCGGAAAGGCTTCTTCCGAACCCGGGGGACCGCAGCCTGGCAGTCGCCTCCTCCATGGCCTTCTCTACGCTCTCCCCGGCATAAAGGGAATCCATGGAGCGGCGGAAGGCCCCCTCCAGACGTCCGACCCCGCAGCTCGAGAGGAACTCCATCAGCTTGACCTTTGAGCCGGTGACTTTGGCTATCATCGTCGCCGCCGAAGCCACCGCCGGCAGGGCTCTGGCCTCCTCGCGGCTGTCCCCTTCCTCCGGCCAGATGAAGTGGGCCGTGACGGCGAGGTTCAAGACAACAAGGGAGGGCGAGGAGGGAGGCACCCCCGTCGCCATGGACCCAAGGGCCACCAGGACGTCACAGACGAGCGCGGCCGCGGGCGGCCGAAGCCAGCGTGTTTCCTTGCGTCTCACGTCAGTCCCTCTTCACCGTGCACGAAGCCCAAGAAGCTCTCAAGGTCCAGCGCTCCGGCGGCGATCGCCTTCTCGATCTGTTCCTTCAGATGCTTGAAATTCAGGACGAACCAGCCCTCTCCCCTTATGGCGTCCACTGCGGCGACCGGTGGGCTGCCCTCGACGGGGATCAGGCTTTCGCGACGCCTGAAGGGAGGCGCGCTCCTGAAGATGTCCTCGACCTGAAGGTTATGTGCGTCCACGTAGCTTATGCGAGAGACGTACCTCCTGGACGACTGTGGGTCGGGCCTGACCATGGTTACGACGACCCCCAGGTCGGCGAGTTGAACCGGGTCGATGCCGTGCAGATGGACCCACCTCCTTATGGCCTGTTCAGGTGAAGACGCATGAAATGTCTGCATCGCCCTTATCCCCGAGGAAACCGACTGGAAGAGGGCCCTGCTGTGCGCTTCGGTCTGCACTTCCCCCAAGATGAGGATGTCCGGCGACCTGTGAAGCGACTTCAGCACCTCCTTGGCCTTCCCGTCCGCATCCGCCCCCGATTCCATCGGCGCCACCCTCAACCTGGTCTGGTGGAACCCGTACCTGGTGAGGTCGAGCGTCTCCACAGCATCCTCAATGTATACCCGCCGAAACGCGGGTGGAGCCACCATGTCCAGAGCGTTCAGGAGGCTAGTCTTCCCAGAGCCAGAGGGGCCAACTATGGTGATGTTGATGGGAGCCCTGATGCATGTGCCAAGGAATGCCGCCTCCTCAGCCCCCAACGTGCCCTCAGCCACGAGCCTTACCAACGTGAAGGGGGTGCCGCCGAGCTTCCTTATGTGCACGGCCGTGCCCTCCACTGCCAGAGGCGTCTCGTCTATGCCAACGCGAAGCCTGACGTCACCAAGCCTGAGCTCCGCCTTGGTGGAAGGGTTATCCGCGGAAGAAGCCTCCCCTGTATAGGTCTCCAGGTGGGTCTTGAGCGCATCCAGCTCCCTCGAGCCCAGGTGTACGTTCGTGGAGCACCTTCCGTGCTTCCTGTGGTCGATGTAGAGGGGCCTCTGCGGGTCATCTAGATAGACTTCGTCGACGAGGTCGTCCTCCACGAACGGTTGAAGCGCGGAAAGCCCCACGAACTCGTACGCGACCATCCTCGCCAGCACGGAGGGCGAGGCGCACCTCTGGGCCGCCAGCAGAGGGGCGATGTGAGCTTGGACTTGGAAGATGAGCTCGCCCAAGTTGCGTGGCTTGACCGCCGGCGTCCACCCCTCGTCACACAGTCGACGGAGCGCCTCGGAAGCCGAAGTCAGCCACGGAGCCACCTCGGGTGAGACGAAGGGGCAGTACTTAAGCCCATGCAAGTCCATCTGCAGCTGCACTTCGAAGGGGCCAACCCTGTATGCTTCGACGGCCGGACGAACGACCACACGCTCCAGGCGTTCCGCCCAGAGCTGAGCGCCTCGCGCCCTGGCCCTCACTAATTCTCTTGAGCGCATCCTCACAAAAGCCATGAGTTCCTTAAATAGACCCACCGAATGGGGAATGGGGTTTCCGCATGCAATCCGTCGCCAAGGCCCTCTCCGCTACGGCCTTAGCCGTCTCGTTGCTCGCCTCCTTCTCCTGGGGTGGTGACATACTGACGGGGCTGGTGAACGGGGTGGAATGCCGCTCGATCGCCGACGCCTTCTTTCGGGCATCCCTCAGCTGCGCCTCAGGCGAGCGAGATGTCTCATTCGTGGTGACCTGCAGTGGAACGGCGTCGGTATCCATAGAAGGGGGCTACATCACCTGTGAGGTGGGGAAAGCGACCTGCTCTCTCCGACTTCCGTTTGCTTCGGATGACTTCAGGGTGACCTTCGCCGGAAGCCGCACCGTACGCGCGTCCATAGGTCCGGCGGGAATCCATTGGTGGTGACCAGATTGTCCTCCAAGGTCTTCGAATCGGCGGTCTGCTTCTCCCTGGTCGTCCTACTTTCCCTTTCTCTGGTTTCTTCTTTCGAAACGAAGGTTCGGGCCCTCTACGGAGAGGAGCTGATCAGGCTCTCGAACGAGGCCCTATCCCAGGTGGCCTCACTCGTAGAGGGAATTCAGGCGGGCGAGGGCTCCGTCGTCCTGTCCTTCCCGACTGGGACGGTGCGTCCCGTCCTCTCCTTGGGCTCCCATTCACTATCTTTGGCTTTGAGAGACACGACGGTGACAGCGCGGAACGTGAGCGTCGACGGTTCGTTCTCCGTCCCGATGGAGGGGAAGGTGCTACTCACCCTGCAGGACGGCCGGCTGGAGGCTCATGCGCTTGGATGAACTCATCGAGACGTTGGGCCAGATGGCAGCCCTCGCGACGATGGGGGCCCTCTTCGCCCTTGGCCTGCAGCTCCTCAAGGCGGCGATGGGGGCATCTTAGGTTGAAGCTCGTAGACTCCATGGCTGGCCTGGCCTTGGTCCTCTTGACTCTCTCCTACACGTACGTAGCCTCAGCCGCTTCCTCGCAGGTTAGCTCTGAGAGCCTCGAGGCCATGCGCATGGCCCAGGCGGTGGAGTCGGCCCTGGGCTCGTTCGCGCCAGAGGAGCTGCTCCGGCCGGGCTCAGCCCAGGCCTCCGTGGACGGGGTGAGGGTGACCATATCCGCCTCCTTCGGGGATGTTCACGGCCTCTTTCGTTGGAGCTTCCGCACGGAGTTCGGCAGGATAGAGGTGGCCATGTCGTGCGAGCCGTGACGGTTTCGGCCGCGGCCCTCGTGATGTCCATACTCCTCCTGGGGCTCACCCTAACGTTCGTGGACCTTGCTGACTTACGCACGTCGCTCCTGGACGCGAGGAGGAGGATGGCCCTCCTTTCCGCGACGTCACGAGCCTATCAGCTCAGCGCCAGTGCGGCCATCCTCTCCAGCGTCGACAGTTACGCCCTGAGCCTGCATGTCGTGGACGCTGGGGAGGCGGAGAAGTCTCTCACGGAGGTGGCCTTGGCAGCCTTGGATCTCCTGGACTTCCGGTCCAAGGCGACCGTATCCGTGCGCTGGCGCGAGCTCTCGCTGAGGGTGGGGCCGGATGGTTCCACGGTCGTCGACTTCTCCGTTACATATGAGGTTACAGACCAAGATGGGGACGTCCTGAGGCTGGCCTCTCACATCGTCGTCAGCCATCCGGTCAGGGCGCTGCTTCTGGGATCTCTAGTGAACGCTCGCCACAGCTACGTCGTGGAGAGCCTTTTGGCAATGGGCGCTTCGTCCCTCCAAGATCTTTCTTCCTTCAACGAGACCTACGAGGACCCGCGAACTGGGGCCCGTGTCGTCACCCAGCTCTTCGCGAGGGAGGCCGGTCTTGTGACTTGCGTCACTTCTTCCATCGATTCTGGCGCGTCCGTCCTTGGAGCGGGCAGATACGAGTACGTCGTCAGGGCCGAGTCCACCTTGAAGTTCGCTTGGCGTCAGTAGTCCGTTCTCACTGATATGAAGTGGGATGGCTGCTGGCCGTTGCCCGCGCGCAGTGACCTGAACTTGGATGTCTGTTCCCTGACGGTGTATTCCGATACCCCTAGCGCTTCGGCGGCCATCCTCTGCGTAAATGTCCTCCTCCTCTTTTCTTGTAAAGATAGGGCGTCTTCGGCCATGTACAGCAGGGTGGCCGATGTAGCTATTGGGTTATAACCGGCGAAGGCATCTTCGCCTATGGCCTCCAAGATGCTACGGGCCCCATTTAGCAGTGCCGCCTGATACATGACGGGATTAAGCCGGCAGGAAGCGATCCCATCCTTTACTGGCTGGCTCATCGTCAGGTTCCTGACCGCGTCGCGCAGGTAGTCCTCCATGCTGACGTTCTCATGCTCTATGGAGGCGGCCGTTACGATATCTATTAGGCTGGTGAGCTTCACCTTGTGTCCCATCAACGCCAAGTTCTTGGACACGGCCTTCCAGCTTATGGTGCTACGCCCCACCCGCCTGGCGGCCACCACCACGCAGTAGGCGGCCAGCGTGGGCAGGCTTCCCTTCTTTATCCGTCCCTGCCTAAGCCTGGAGGCGGCCATATGCTGAGCGTCCAGTATGGCCTTCTTGGACAGGTTGACGGACTCGCCCAGCCTGGCCACCATGTCCAGTACGTACGACTGGGTCTTTTGGGTGGGGCTCCTCAGGCCGAAGTCAGAAAGGGTCTTCATGTATGAAGGGGTGGAGAATTCGAAGTCCAATCCAGAATAATCGCCCAGGCCGATGGAGCTGTTGGAGCCCAAGAAGCTGCCCAGCTCCACGTCCTTGAGGTCGGTCAGGCCCGTCTGCCTCACCGCCGGGGCGGGTTCTCCCACATCTACGTGGGATGGCACGGCACCACAGCCTCTGCAGACCCATTCTCCTTCGCACCTGATGAGGTCTCCTCCGCATACGTCGCAGGCGGACGCCCCGCTCACGTAGGTCATATCCGTTCCTGCTTATGGCGCCTTCGGGGGGCTTCTACTTAACGGATGGAAGGGCTGGGCTGGAATGAATGTGCCATCCCAGTGCGACCCTGGGCGACGGAGTGACCGGGTGGGCGGCCCGCATCCGTCTGGCGACGAGACGCCACGAATACTTTCAAACGTAAGCCGCCGAGATGCTGGCCAGGTCGAGGCGGGCGAAACCGTTTATATACGATGAGGCTCCAGTCCTGTAGGATTGGCAGTAGCACCGGCGAGGAGATACGTGGAGGAGCTGGCCTCCTTCACGGGCCGAAAGGTGGTGGTCGAGACCGTGGACGGGCGTAAGTACGATGGCGTGCTGTTGGGGATCGCGGACAACCTGTCCCTGGTCTTGGGCGGGTTCGAGGGGGGGTCCTACAAGGTGGCCCTGAACGGAGCGATCGTGAAGGAGATAAGGTTGGTGGAGAAGCCCTTCGACCTGAAGACTCTAGCGGAGACGATAAACAAGGTCTTCCCAGGGCTGGTGAGGCTCCGTGAGGAAATAGGTGCCATCATAGTGATGGATAAGATCAAGGTTACGGAAAGCGGAGTGGTCGAGGGCACGGGCCCCAGCGCGGACAAGGTCAGGCAGATCTACGACGCTTACCTGTCGACGCTGAAGAAGCCGGAAAGGCAGTCGTAGTCGGGTTGTTCGAGGTCGAGGATACGGACCTAGCCGGAAGGATAGGCAGGCTCACGGTGGGCGACAAGGAGCTGGAGACGCCCGCCTTCCTGCCCGTAGTGCATCCCTTCAGGCAGGAGGTCTCCGCCGCGGAGCTCAAGGGCATGGGGTTCGGGGCCGTCATGACCAACTCCTACATCACGAAGAGGAAGTGGGGGGAGGAAGCGGTCAGGAGGGGGATCCACGACATCATAGGCTTCGATGGCATCGTAATGACGGATTCTGGGGGATACCAGGCGCTCATTTACGGGGAGGTAAAGGTGGACCCCGTCTCCATAGCGAAGTATCAGCGGGATATTGGCTCCGACATCGCCGTCGTCCTTGACCTGCCGACGGGCTACCCTGCGTCGAGAGAGAGGGCGCTGTTCACGGTGAGGGAGACCCTGAAGGCCGAACGGAAGACCCTGAAGGCCGTCACGGAGAGGCCCCCTCTCCTCGTAGGCCCCATCCAGGGGGGCGCCCACGAGGACATAATGGCAAGGTGTGCCCGAGCCGTGGCGAAGATGCCTTTCGATGTATACGCGATCGGTAGCCCTGTGGAGATAATGAACGGCTACGACTTCGATGTGCTGGCGTCCATAATCCGAGTGGCCAAGGCAAACCTCCCCCCCGACAAGCCCGTCCATCTGTTCGGCGCCGCCCACCCGCTCACCATACCGATGGCTGTCGCCATGGGCTGCGACCTCTTCGACTCGGCGTCCTACGTCCTCTTCGCCAAGCAGGACAGGTACATGACGCCCACGGGGGTCCGCCGCCTTTCAGAGCTGGCCTACTTGCCCTGCGTCTGCCCCGTCTGCGCCAGGAGCTCGCCCGAAGAACTGGCCGCCCTCGTGCCTCGTGAAAGGACCAGGGCGCTCGCCCTTCACAACCTGTATCTGCTCAAGTCGGAGGTGGAGGGGGCGAAGCAGGCGCTGAAGGAAGGGCGCCTTTGGGAGCACGTGGCCCAGAAGGCCAGGAGCCATCCCAAGCTCTTCACGGGCACGATGCGCATGGCTGAGGGGACGGACCAACTGATGGAGGGGACGCCGGTCTCCAAGCAAAAGGCGATCATGCTCTTCGACCGGTTGGACTACATTCGCCCAGAGCTCGTAAGGTACAGGGATGCGGTATCGAAGAGGTGGATGCCCACTTCTCGTCGACTCGTCCTCCTAGTCGTTTCTCACCTAGACGAAAGGTTCTTCGCCGAGGTCCCCGAGATGCTGGCTTGTGCGTCCGCTGGCGGATTCGACCTCTGCCTCTTCAGGGAGTTCTTCGGCGTCGTCCCCCTGGAGCTGTACGGTACCTACCCCGTTTCGCAGAGCCTTGCCTGCGAGGTTACGGACGCCCAGGTGCTAGAAAGAAGCGTAAAGGACGCCATCGCCATCCTTTCCAAGAAGGGCTTCAGGGAGGCCACCGTCATCTCCGAAGAAGGCATGCTACCCCTGTCAAGTGAGCTGGCAGCTGCGCTTAGAGCCGAAGTCCGACCCATCCGAAGGGGCCACGTGGCGGCCCTGAAAGAGTTCGCCTCCTCTTTACGTGTACATTGACTCGCCTCTGTGCCTCTCCGGGGCGGGCTCCTCCCTGTACGTAGTGGCCTCCATCGCCTCAGCTCCCTTGATGAGGGGGGTCGTATCCACCGTGAAGCCGTATACCTTCGACATGAGGTCTATGGCCGAGGCGGCAGCCCTCGGGTCCGCCCTCTCCGTGGACGCATAGGAGAGTATGGCGTAGGCCGGGAAGCCCGTTGCTTCGAAGTAGTTCAAAAGTATCGCCACAGGTCCAACTATGACGTGGTCGTCCTCCAGGACCTTGGAGCCAGAGAAGGCTTCGTGTGTCTTGTAAGAGGACGAGAAGACCACCCTATGGGTGCTGTCGTCCACCCTAAGCGTGGCGTCCAGCCCACCGATGAGGGCCGCTTCCCTAAACCCGGCCCCAACCACCCATTGGGCCAGCTCCCTGTAGAACTTGACCTCGAAGTCCCTGTAAAGCGGAACGTCCACCTTCAGGAAGACCAGGTCTCCTTTCCGGAGCAGCTCGTGGGGGGTGGTCAACCGTCCCCCTTGAAGGGACGATACGGGGGCTATGTATTCGGAATCTATGAACGCCACCCTCTCGGCCTTCAGCTGTTGGGTCAGGTATTTCACGGACCAGTATCCGGTTGCCCCGATGCCGTGGAATCCGGCGACCAGTGTGCAGCCGTCGAACCTTGCGCCCTTAGGTATTATTTCCAGCATGGCTATCGCCTAAACGTTTAAAGACCCTACTGAAAAATGTCGCTATAAGGTTAGTGTCGATAGATGCGTGTTAGGGTCCTGGGGGCGGCCAACGAGGTCGGAAGGTCCGCCATCTTCTTGGAATCCGACGGCTCGAGGCTGCTTCTCGATTATGGTGTCAAGCTCTCGAGGGAACCCGAGTTCCCCCTACACGTGCGCCCCAAGGACCTCGACGGGATCATCGTCTCGCACGCGCACCTAGACCATGTCGGGGCGGTCCCGTCCTTCTTCATGTCTTCGGGCACAAGCATGGTCTCCACGCCCGTTACGCTTGAACTCTCGAAGCTGCTTCTCTACGATTTCCTCAAGATCTCCGGCCCTCTTCTGCCCTTCGACCAGGCCTGCGTCGAGCAGATGGCCAGGAGGTCTGAGCTTCGACAATGTGGGGACGGGTTCGGTGTCGGTGGCTTCAAGGTAGGCTTCTCCGATGCAGGCCATATCCCCGGAAGCTGCGTCACGACGTTGGAGGCGGATAGGAGGGCGATATACACTGGGGACATCAACCTCGTCAAGACTAGGCTCCTTGGCCCAGCGCAGCTCGATTCCCTGGATGCGGACATCATAATAACCGAATGCACCTACGCCACGGCGGACCATCCTGACAGAGAGAAGGAGGAGGAGCGCTTCGTCAGGTACGCCGAGCGCATAGTGGAGGAAGGCGGCACCCTCTTGGTCCCTTCCTTCGCGGTCGGGAGGGCCCAAGAGCTGGCCTGCATCCTGTACAGCCACAGCTTCAAGCATAAGGTCTACATGGACGGGATGGCCCTGAAGACCAACGAGGTGCTGATGGACCACCCGGATTCCGTGCGTGACCCCACCCTCCTGAGGAGGGCGCTGGAGAGCGTGGAGATGGTGGACGACTGGGGGACCAGGAAGAGGGCCGTGGCCGACTCCTCCGTCATAATATCCCCCGCAGGCATGCTAGTCGGAGGTGCCTCCGTCTTCTACAACAAATCCGTGGCCAAGGACAGAAGGAACGGGATAGCCATAGTCTCCTTTCAGGTCCCGGGTACGCCAGGCCACAGGCTTCTGGAAAAGAGGGAGGTGGTCCTAGACGGCAGGAGGTACAAGGTGAACGCCGACGTGCAGAGGTTCGACTTTTCTTCACATCTGGGTAAGACCGAGTTGTTCTCTTTGTTTAAGCACAGGGTGAAGGGTTCACCGAAGGTGATCGCTGTCCATGGCGAGAGGGAGAACAGCCGTTGGTTCGTAGAAACGCTGCGCAGGGAGCTGGGGTTGGACGCGGTGGCCCCGGAGGCAGGAGACACCTTTGAAGTTTAGGGGGGTCGTCACCTTTGCGCCCGTGGGAGGTCCGTTCGGCCTCCCCAGCTTCAGGCCTCTGGAAGCCGCAGCGCAGATGCTCTTGCTTCAACCGTCCTTTTCGAACGACGTCATCCCCCTGACCGACGCCGAATACAACCCCAAGAGGAGACAGTACGACGCCGCCGCCGCCGTCCGGAAGCTGGGCGGCCGAGGGCGAAGCGAGCCGTTTTCCTTCGTGCTCGGCCTGACGGAGGCGGACATCTACGTCCAGGGGTCCAACTTCGTCTTCGGCCTGGCAGACCCGCAGAGGGCGACCGGTATAGTCAGCATGGCGAGGCTGAGGCAGAATTCCAACCCCAGGTTACTGGAAGAGAGGCTTATGAAGGAGGCGGCACACGAGATGGGACACCTTCTCGGCCTGAAGCATTGCCCGGAACCAACCTGCATAATGAGCTTCGCCAACTCCACCTTCGACGTTGACGCGAAGCTACCCATACTCTGCAAGGACTGCCTAGCTCAGGCGGGCATCCAGGCTTGAAGCCAAGGCCGTTGCTTCTTGTCTTGGGTTTCACGCTGACGGCGCAGGCCGCGGCGCTCGCCTTCACTTATCAGATGATGGACCTGTCCCAGGCCCTCACGTTCGAGCCTGTGCAGGGCGAGCAGAGCCCGCTGCTGAACGCCCTCGTCTTCCTTTCCCTGCCCGTCATAGGAAGCCTAGTCTACCTCCGTTTCAGGAGGTCGAGGCTGCTGAAGTACGTATATTCGCTGGCCGAAGCGCTGCTCGTCGCATTCCTCAGCTTCCTTGTCCTCATCTTCTCGGGGTTCGACCTGCTCCCCTCCGTCATGGCTTCCTCTCTCACTGCCGTGGCGGGCTTCCTAGCCCTCACCAGGGGCAGGAGCGCCTCCAAGGCCGCGTTCGGCCTCCTCCTGAGCAGCGAATCGGGGGCCTACCTGGCCCTCATCTTCAAGCCACCTACGGTCTACTTCGTCTTCCTTCTTTTCGCCCTGTACGATATGTTTGCCGTATTTCGGGGCCCGCTCAAGAGGGTGGTGGAAGACACCGGGTTCGGCGCCCTGAGCGTGGACTTCGGCAGCGTGAGCATGGGGATGGGAGACGAGATCTTCTACGCCATGGCCCCCTCCGCGGCCATGATGATAGACGGCCCCTTGGCCGCGCTCGCCATGGTGGCCATAGTGGACCTGGGGGTCCTGGCCACGCTGGTCCTCCTTTCTTTAAGGAGGGCCCTGCCAGGCCTGACCTTACCCCTGCTGCTCGGGCTTTCCTTCTTCCTTCTCCTCGCCCTGGCCTAGGGCTTGACCTCCTTGATGGGCTTGCCTATGTTCTTGAGGAGTTTCTCGGCCTCAGACTTGTCCGCGACGTAAGTGTACAGCATGCGCTTCGTCCTGAGCTTGAGCTTGACCTTCTCCTCCCCGCGCACAACCCTGACCTCCTCCGCCCTCTCCACCATCTTCTTGAAGGTCTTGGCGTCGTAGATCTGCCTCGGCATCTCCTTACGGCCCCTGAGTTGGTCCGCCTGTTCGCCTTTAAAGCGTTGCTGGCTAGCCGAGCGAGCTCAATGAGACCTTGGCCTGAAGGATGTGAGTCTCCCTCCCGTCCAGCCTCTGGATTACCCTGAGGGGCATCCCGCTCCTCTCCAAGTATCCGACGAACGCCAGCAGCCAGAGGCTCTCCGGGAAGACCTTGGATGGCTCGCTCACCTCTATCGTGAGCATCTTCGTCAAGCCGTCGTACCTGACCTTGCCTCTGCCTTCAAGGGAAAGCGAGATCAGCTCACACCAGGTGGGCAATGCGGCATCCGGGCTCATGGCGAACAGCTGGGTGGACAGGGAGCCGACCAATTGGTCGTAGAAGTCCCTGGCCAGGTCCCTTAGCTCCCCCTCCTCCATCCTGTTCAGCACCGCCTTCACGAACGGAGCATAGAGGTTCCAATCTCCCCTGAGGGAAGGAAGCTCCTCGCCGACGTTCAGGTTAGCGAGCCTCATGAACTGGGGCAAGTCCACGGCCGACTCCCAGAACGGGTCGAACAGGAGGCGGTCCATCAAGGCCGCTACGTCCGCAACGGGCAAGAAGATGGCGCTTCCTGTGTTGCTGTTGGACATGAAGAGGCTGGAGCCGTCCACGATCATCAGGTTCCTCCCCTCCATCACCTGGCCCACCTTCACGGGGACGGGGATGCCCAACCCCTCCTGAAACGGCTCCTGGTCCCTGTAGGATGCCACGACCCGCACGTCCGCCTCCCTCAGGCTTAGGCTTGCTAGGGCTTCCCTGCAACCCTGCAGCATCGTAAGCCCCCTTCCGTCGACGAGCGCGTGAAGGCTGTACCTGGTCCCGGAGATGAGCTCCGCCAGCTTGTTCTCCGCCTCCTCCGACACGTACATGTAGTATTTCCCCTCGGCTAGGCTCCTGCCTCTTAGAGAGGTGCTCTTCATCTTCTCCAGTTTCGCTATCGCCGACTTCATCCCTCTCAACCTCCTCTCCTCCTCCTGGATGAGTTCCTTGAACCCATCCTCCGCGCTCAAGGCCATGCACTTCAGAGGGGAATCGTAGAGCTTGACCAATCCCTTGGTGGCCAGCCCTCTTACGGCAGAGTAGGACTTCGTCCTCGGGACCCCTGCGCTGAACGCGAGGTCCTTGACCCGTGACGGGCCGCTCGACAGAAGGGCCATGTAGATCTTCGATTCATACTCCGTCAGACCCAGCTCCCTCATGACTGCCAAGAGGGCCTGGTCCCTTGAAGGTGAAGCCAACTCAGCAGGGGCTTCCCGGAACTAGTTAAGAACGATGAAGGTGCAAAGTTATTCACATTCCGCTCAAGGCCTGTCACCGACGGGCCCGTCACCCGGGTGACAGGCGCCACGAGTTACAGCAGCAATATAGTCTCCGCCTGATGGCCTATGGCCAAGGTGTAATGCCGATGTCGGAGTTCAGCAAGAAATGGCAAGCGCCCAGTTCACCCGGCTTCGGAGAGAAGGTCAAGGAGGCCGTGAGGCCAGCCGGACCTCTGAAGCCACGGATCGATGCGGCCGTACGCTCCATCCAGATCCAAGTCGCCAAATTGGAGAATACGAGCAACAAGCTTAAGGAGAGAGACAGCACCCTCTTCGGGAAGGTGGTCTCCTCAATACAGAAGCACGACATGCAGCACGCCTCCGTGTACGCCAACGAGCTCAGCGAAATCAGGAAGATGTCGAAGATGGTTACTTCCGCCAGGATCGCGCTCGAGCAGATAATCCTGAGGCTCAACACGGCCACGGAGCTAGGTGACATAGTGGTCACCCTGGCCCCGGCGATGGCGGTCATCAAGAGCGTCAAGAGCGGCCTGGTCGGCGTGATGCCCGAAGCGGAGCAGGAGATAAGCGAGATAAACAACGTCCTGAGCAGCATACTGGTCGACGCCGGCCAGCTTGGCGGGCTCACCCTCAACTTCGAGGCCGCAAACGAGGATGCCGAACATATACTGGCGGAGGCTTCCGCCGTGGCGGAGCAGAGGATGAAGGAGAAGTTCCCCGAGCTCCCCACCCTGACGGGCGAAGCCGGCCAAAGCTACTCACAATAGGATCCGGGCAAGGGTGACGGGCGGACTGGGTAGAGGTCGCCGACGCGAACCGGCGGCCTCCGCCCACGTCCTTCTTTTTTCTTATCCTTCAGGCCGAACGAGCCATAGCTTGCGCATTGGCCCACAGGTCCTCCCCGTGACACGGCCCGTCGCGCTAGAGCCCCGATGGCGTACCTCCTTTAGAGGTCATGACGTGGGCGCGTCTCTGGCGGCGGCCCCCGCCCAGGGCCTCCTCCTCGGAGGAGGCTGGAGGAGGTCGCCGGTGTGCATGCTTCTTAATTCGATTGTAAACGATTTGTGACCGCTATCGTTCTATACGCAACAGGCCGTCCGTCTTACGACACCCTGTTTGGTGGGCGTTGACCCTACTTGAAGCTTGGCAGCTGGCGGTCCAAGAAGGAAGAGGACATCAGGACTAAGGTATCGGACGCCATACGCAAGCTGGAGTACCACCGGCGGGAGGTCGAGACCCTGCGCCACCGCCTTGAGGACAGGAGGGTCAAGCTCTTCGACTTCATCGTATACTCGGTGCAGAGGCAGGAAAGGGACCGGGCCACAGTCTACGCGAACGAGCACGTGGAGGTCAAGAAGATCATCCGCGTCCTGATGACCTGTGAGCTGGCCCTTACGCAGGTTATACTCCGCCTGGAGAGCATCCGGGACATCGGGGACGCGATGAAGGAGATGGGGCATGCGTTCAGCGTGATAAAGGGGGTGGGCCAGGTCCTGAGCGGGCTGAGCACGGATGTGATGAACGTTCAGCAGGACATACAGAACACCCTTACTGAGACCATGGCTGAGCTTGGCCAGGTGGCCCCCACACTCACGATAGATGTCAACACCTCCAGCGGTGAAGAAATAGTGGAGGAAGCCCTGCGCTACCTTGAAGGGGAGATCGCCAGCAAGGAGCTCCCCGAGCCGGTCAACGTCGCCCCCGACCTTAACGCGTTCGACAGGGTCAGGAGGACGGCCCTCCTGGCGGCTGGAGACGACGAAGAAGACCCGTTCAAAATAGACGTCTACCAGTCTAAGAGGTCCGAGCCCCTGGAGGAGGCCGTTTCGAACTACGTAAACTCCAAGGGAGGGCGCCTGAACGTGTACGAGGCCGCGGTGGCCCTCAACGCCCCACTCGACGATGTGGAAAAGGTGGTCCTTAAGTTGGTGAACGAAGGCCGCATAAAGGTCAGCGGCTAGCCGGCATGAGGTGGCTTCCAAGTGAGCGAGCAGGCAGCAAAGATGTTGGAGGAGGCGGCGGCGAAGCACGCCAACGACGCCATAAAGGCGGACAGCGAAGCAAGGTACGGGCAGGCCATAAGCAGCTACCAGAAGGCCATATCCACGCTGATGAGGCTGGTGCAGCTGTACCCGGAGTACAAACTCAACCAGATGTACCTGCAGCGGGCGATGGCATACCAGGAGAGGATAAAGGCGCTTCAGTCCGCCAGGGGCCTCATGCCTTCAGGCGAGGGCACGCCCGCGGAGGAGGCGGACTCGGTGGGGGGCGGCTACTCGCCGGGTGGGCCGGTCGTGGTGGAGAAGCTCAAGGCCACGTTCGACGACCTGGTGGTCAGGGAGAAGCCGGACGTAAGGATAGATGACGTAGTCGGGCTGGAGGACGCCAAGAGGGCGCTCAGGGAGGCGATCATATTTCCTTACAAGAGGCCTGACCTCTTCCCGCTGGGGTGGCCGAGGGGGCTGCTCCTGTACGGTCCCCCGGGCTGCGGCAAGACGATGCTGGCCGCTGCCACGGCATCCGAGATAGATGGAGCGTTCATGACCGTGGACGCCGCCAGCATAATGAGCAAGTGGCTGGGGGAGGGGGAGAGGAACGTCGCCAAGCTCTTCAACACAGCTAGGAAGCTCGTCGAGAAGGGCCAGCCCGCGGTCATATTCATAGATGAGGTGGACTCCCTACTGGGGGTGAGGTCTCAGGAGGTGGGCGGGGAGGTCAGGGTGAGGAACCAGTTCTTGAAGGAGATGGACGGGCTGGCGGACAAGGGCAAGAACATGCAGCTGTACGTCCTGGCGGCCACGAACAAGCCATGGGTGCTGGATACGCCCTTCCTGAGGAGGTTCCAGAAGCGGATATACGTCATGCTACCGGACCACGCGTCGAGGAGGCACATGTTCGAGCTGTACACCAAGCCTCTCACGCTCGACTCCAGCGTAAACATAGATGAGCTGGCAAGGCTGGCCGAGAACTATTCCGGCAGCGACATAAAGGACATCTGCCAGTCCGTGCAGCTGAGGGTGGTGAGCGAGCTCTTCGAGAGCGGCCGAGCCCTGGACTCGAACAGCACCACCAGGCCGATCACGATGCAGGACTTCAAGGAAGTCTTCAGAACTAGGAAGCCCAGCGTCCCCCAGGAGACGCTGAAGGCGTACATCAGGTGGAGCGAACAATATAAGGCGCTCTGACCCTCCTCCTTCGGACGTCGAGTTGAAAGCCGCCGTAGCTGTCAGGCCGGGCGGGCCTGAAGTCCTAGAGTTGACGGAGCTCCCTCGGCCAAAGCCCGGCAGGGGGGAGGCACTTGTCAGGCTCCACGCCTCGTCAATCAACCATGTGGACGTGTGGGCCAGGACTGGAGCCATTCCCCACTCCGGTCGTTTCCCTCGAGTGCTGGGGGCGGACGGGGCGGGGACCGTGGAGGAGGTGGGGGACGAGGTGGACCCCTCGGTCCTGAACACAAGGGTTCTCCTGTACCCGCTCGTCACGTGTGGGTCCTGCGAACCTTGCATGGAGGGCAGGGAGAACCTCTGCGACGACTTGAAGATGCTGGGGGTGCACCTTCCCGGAACCTACGCGGAGTACGTCAAGCTGCCAGCAGAGAACCTCGTGCCCATCCCGGATGAGATGGATTTCACCACCGCGTCCACCCTGGGCGTGGCCTACCTCACCGCATGGACTGCCGTGAGGGCCGCCGACGTAGGCGTAGGGCGCTCGGTCTTCATACCTGGGGCCACTGGCGGGTTTGGCACCGCGGCCGTCCGTTTCTCGCTCGCGCTAGGGGCCACGGTCCTCGCTTCCACGGCATCCCCGCAGAAGGCACAGAGGTTGAAGGAGACGGGAGTCAAGCACGTGATAGATGCCAACGTCCGTGACTTGGCGGAAGAGGTAAGGAGGGTCACGGGCGGAAGGGGAGTGGACGCCGCCTTGGACTCCGTCGGGTCTGCCACCTTCCTTCAGAGCTTGAGGGCGGTGAGGAAGGGGGGGAAGGTGGTGACCATAGGTGCGACGACGGGGAAAGAAGTCCAGCTTGACCTGAGGTTCGTCTTCGCGAACGGCCTGAACATAAGTGGCGTTTACATGGGGACCAGGAAGGAATTGGCGGAGATAGTAAAGTGGGTGACGGAGGGAAGGGTGAGGCCCGTCATAGACTCCGTATACAGCCTGGAGGAGGTGGCCGAGGCCCACAGCAGGGTGGACGGCCGCCTCGCCTTCGGGAAGGTGGTGCTCAGGCCTACGGGGTCAGCCTGAAGGCGTCCCTGGGATACAGGACCGCCTCCCTTATGTTCCCCCTTTGGGTGACCTGGGCGACGAACCTGTCCACTCCGAACCCCCATCCGGAATGAGGCGGCATCCCCCAGTCGAAGGCCTTAAGGTGGTCTGCGAAGCTCTCCACCTTCAACCCCTTCTCTTTAAGGCGTGCCTCAAGCGTCGGCCTCTCCGAGATGCGTTCGCCTCCAGAGGCCAGTTCGAGCGAGCCATACATGAGGTCGAAGGATTCGGAGAACCTTGCGTCGTCCTCCTTCGGCTTTATGTAGAAGGGCTTGAGCGCCGTGGGCCAGTCGATGATGAAGTAATACCCCTTGTGCTTCGTTCCCAAGACCCTCAGGGCATCCGCATCGAAGTCCTCTCCGAATTCCACCTTCAACCCCTCCGCCCTGACCTCCTCCAATGCCTGAGAGTATGTGAACGTGGGGAAGGGACGGGCCGGTGTCGAAGGCCTGACGCCCAGCTCTACGAAATCGCTTCTGGCCTCCTTCTCAAGGCTAGATATCCCTTCCGAAACCAGCTCCTCCAGCAGCTTCATGGCGTCCCATTTATCCCAGAGGGCGGCCTCCACGTCGAGGCTGACGAATTCGTTCAGGTGCCTCGTGGTGTGCATCCTCTCGGCCCTGAAGTACGTCCCTATTTCGTAGACCCTGTCCAGGGAGAGAGTGAGCTGTTCCTTGTACAGCTGTGGGCTCTGCGCGAGGAAGGCCGGCCTTCCGAAGTAGTCAAGCTGGAAGAGCTCCGCACCTCCCTCCGCGGCCGCCCCGATCAGCTTCGCGGTGTTCACTTCCATGAACCCCCTCCCTTCAAGCATCCTCCTTGCGAACCTCATGAAGGCTGCCCTTATGGCGAAAGTAGCCCTCGTCTTGGGGATGCGGAGGTCCAGGGGTCGAGAGTCCAGCCTTACGTCCAGCCCGGCCTCCACCCTTCCCGTGGGGTCAAGGGGCAGCGGGTGTAGGGCCCGTCCTGCCAGGAGATATTCTTTCACGTGTACCTCGGAGGGCAGGACCTTCGACCTGCTACTCTTGACCTCGCCCTTGACCACAAGGTAGCTCTGCCTGGGTATGGAGCGCACCCTCTCGAACTCTTCCTTGGGCATCCCTCCCTTCCTAAAGACCGCCTGCGCCACCCCCCTGACGTCCCTCAATGTCATGAAGACTATGGGCCCGATGGAGCGCACGTCCTCCACCCACCCGGCTATGGAGACGACGCTTCCCTCCTTCCCCTCGATTTCGTCAGAATAGTGATCCCTCTTAAGGCCTCTCTTCTCGCTCAAACTTGATGACCAGTTCGATGCCCCTTGTCTCCTTGACTATCCTTTTTACCTTTTCCAAGTCCACGGGGAAGCGGCCCGTCCTCCTCCCCGGGATTATCACCTTCATTATCTTGCTGCCGTCCGGAAGCCAGACGGTGTTCATCGTCATTATCCTGGCCGGGTGGAGGAGGTGTTCCACGAACTTCCTGTCGTCCGCCTCCCCCTCCGTGAACCAGACCTTCCTCCCCAGGTTCTCCTCCAGCCGACGGGCGAAGTCCGGGTCCGCCCTCAAAGCGCTCATATCGCCCTGGCCCGCGAGCAGGACGAGGTCCCCGTCCACCTCCACCGCTTTCCTGAGGGTGATCCTGTCCAAGACGGGGAACTTGGCCACGTTCTTAGCCAGCATGTATGAGACGTCCACGTCCGTCCTCGAGAGCTCTCCGTTCCGGAGTTTAGCTTCGCATTTTGGACAGAGGACGCCAACTTTGGCGTCAAAACTGCAAATAGGCAGCTTCAAACTTCCGAAACCTCGGAGCTCCCACATGATTGAGCCCGGGGCTGGTTTAAAAATCTATAGTCATGTGTGGACCCGGGGGAGGCCCACGGCTTCCCGGGAGATGGCTCAAGGAAAGATGGCGTCCGCTACGCAAGGCCCGGTCGCAGGCGCCAGGCCCCAGCCCTTTCTTGCCTACATCGTCAGCGTGACTTCGATGCTGCTTACGTTGCTCAGCACGCCGGTCTCGGAGTTCTTCAGCTGCTCCGTGCCTATCTTGATCTCCTTGACCTTTGCCTCCGTGGCGAACCTCTTCGTCACTATCTCCGCCACGTCGACGGCCTTGCTTATGGCCTTGCCCCTCGCCTTGATGTTCACCTCGTTGATCCCGTTCTGGAAGAGGGTAAGGCAGGCCAGGACGTAGTTCATGACCGGCTTCTTTCCGATGAGCACGGTGTTCGGCGTTGACATCGTTGAATCCCTTGGAGCTATCGAGGTACATTTTAAATATGTTTCGGCGGCATAGTTCGAGGGAAGATTATGAGGCTCCTTGAGCACCAAGCGAAGGTCCTTTTCAAGCAATATGGCATACCCGTTCCTGAGGGGGTATTGCTGACGGGCGAGGGCCAGCTTCCTTCGGCGCTTGAATCCGTCGGCCTGCCCATGGTCCTCAAGGCCCAGCTACCTTTGGGCGGCCGGGGCAAGGCGGGGGCGATAGTGAAGGTGAAAGATAGGGAGGAGCTGCTACCCTCCTACAGGCAGCTCTCTTCGACCACCATATCCGGCCTGCCCGTCACGGAGATACTCGCGGAGCGCTTCGTCCCTCACGACAGGGAACTCTACTGCAGTTACTTCCAGAACAGGAGCCTCAGGGGGTTCTCCCTCATAGTGGCCAGGGAGGGCGGGGTGGACGTGGAGACCGTAAGGGACAAGTTCGTAGCGGACTTCTTCCTCGAGGGGCCCTCCCCAGGTCAGTACGAGGAAGCAGCGACCTACCTTGGCCTCGAAGGACAGGACCGGGCTTCCTTCGTCTCATTGTTGAAATCCCTGTATGACCTCTACCAGGGGGTGGAGGGAGACCTGGTGGAAGTGAACCCCCTGGCCTACTCTCCTGGCACGGGCTTTGTCGCCTTGGACGCGAAGGTCGTGGTGGACGACAACGCCCTCTTCCGCCATCCCGAGCTGAAGGGCCTCGTCAGGAGGGACGCCGTGGAGGAGGATGCGGAGAAGTACGGCTTCAACTTCGTGCCGCTGGAGGGAGATGTGGCCGTGGTTGGGAACGGAGCCGGGTTGGTCCTCGCTACGTTGGATATGGTCTCCTCCAAGGGTGTGAAGCCGGGCTGCTTCCTCGACCTAGGTGGTGGCGCTTCCGCCGAAAGGGTTCTGGCGGCCCTGAAGCTCCTGAACTCCCAGCCCAACCTGAAGGCCTACTTCGTGAACGTCTTCGGGGGCATAACGAACAGCGTCTACGTAGCCCAGGGGATACTGCAGGCGAGAGAGCAGGGGATCCTTACGAAGCCCTTGATCATGCGACTTAGCGGTGCAGGGGAAGAGGAGGCGAGAGAGATGCTCGCCAGGGAGGGCCTCAGGTCCTACGTGGATGAGCAGGAAGCCCTGAATGCGCTGGAGGAATGGAGGTCGCCTTGAGCTTGCTTCGAAGATGGCTTTCCGGGGAGCAGGACCCGTCCCAGAGCAGGGTCGTGGTGAGAGGAATCACGGGCAGGTACGGCAGCCTCCATTCCGAGCTGATGTTGAAGTATGGCACTAAGATAGTGGCGGGGGTGACCCCGGGGAAGGGGGGACAGAGCATACTGGGGGTCCCCGTGTACGACCGCATGGACAGGGCCGTGAAGGACACGGGCGCAGAAGTGAGCGTCATCTTCGTCCCCGCTCCCAACTACCTCGACGCCGTTACGCAGGACTTCGAATCGGGCATAGAGCTTGTTGTGGGCATAACGGAGAAGGTCCCGGTGAGGGACACCCTCAGGACGATCGAAGTAGCAAGGAAGTTCGGCGGGAGCATCGTGGGCCCCAACACCCCGGGTCTGATCATACCAGGCAGGATAAAGCTCGGCATCATGCCTCATCAACCCTTCGTCCCAGGGTCCGTGGCCCTGTTCTCTAGAAGCGGGACCCTGACCTACGAGATCTCTGATTACATCCGCAAGGGAGGGTTCGGTGTATACGTGGCCCTCGGGGTGGGCGGTGACCCCATAGTCTCCACCAACTTCATAGAGTGCCTGGAGATGGTGAGGGATAACCCCATGGTCCAGGCCGTCGCGATAAACGGGGAGATAGGAGGAGACGCCGAGGAAAGGGCGGCTTCCTACATTGTGGACACCAAGTTCCCGAAGCCCGTCGTAGCCTATATAGCGGGGAGGACGGCCCCGAAGGAGAAGAAGATGGGGCATGCCGGGGCCATCATCTACGGAGACATGGGGACGGTCGAATCGAAGGAGAAGGCCTTGAACGCAGCCGGCGTGCCCGTCGCCAAGATGCCCTGGCACGTCCCTGAGCTCCTGCGCCAAGTCATAAAACGTTAGGCAGGGCGGAGACACAAAGTAGAAATACCATATCCAGAGGTGCAGATGTAGGTAGAGATGCCCATCGCCGACTCCGCGAAGAAGGCCATCGCGATGAAGAGGAGGTTATACTTCAAGATATGCATGAACTGCGGCGCGAAGAACCCTCTGGACGCCGTAAGGTGCAGGAAGTGCAGGCGGAGCGACAGCTTGAGGGTCAAGAACAGGTCCATCGGCCCGAAGAAGTAGTCGGTTCGGCTCTCCAAGTGGTGCGCAAGAGCCGCAAGGGTGGCTCCGAGGTTGGCGGGATGGGCCGGTCGTCTAGCCTGGCCTTGGACGTCGCTCTCACACAGCGAAGGTCGGCGGTTCGAATCCGCCCCGGCCCACCAATTCTACTAAGTGAATCTTCATCATCGGGGACCCCTACCCTGGGCGGGATGCCTTCCAAGTATCTGACGCTGCTTGATGACGACGACGTGAGGCGATGGTACGGGAACCTGGCAGCCATGTCCGCCGTCATGGCGGGGATGTACCTCAGGGAAGCGAAGGGCAAGAAGTTCAGGGATGAGTCCACGGACTTCGTCAGGCGCCTCGAGAAGGAGGGGAGGGCGGGTCGAGCTCGACGCCGTCCCCACTCTCCTCGTCGTGAGGGGGAGCCTCAGCAAGGCCCGTCACCAGTACTCCACTTTCGTCCCCCAGGAGGCCCTGACGTGCGTGGTGGAGCACCTTGAGGGGAGGATGAGCCTAAGGGAGGTCATCGGTAAGGGGAGCCCGATGCTGGGGGTGGATATGGGGGGCCAGGGGCGGAAGGTGAGGAGGTCTCCCTTCCTTCGGACGACTTTGGTGACGAGGGACATCAGGGAAGCGATCAAGAGGGCTGGCTTCAGCTGAGGCCCTACATCCTCAGGGCCTACTGTGACACTCAGTTCGACATAGCGGAGAGCAGGGGCCTCATCAGTCACCCCTGGAGGCAATTCTTCATGGGGCACAAGGGGGACATAGAGGCGAGG
>Ga0078972_1001982_pt1 | contig 71258 bp, 52 predicted proteins | sample YelNatPaOPGAMG01_FD_67568 | JGI IMG/M metagenome (GOLD analysis project Ga0078972, IMG submission 67568) | Hot spring thermophilic microbial communities from Obsidian Pool, Yellowstone National Park, USA - OP-RAMG-01 (SPADES assembly) (version 2) | ecosystem: Environmental > Aquatic > Thermal... | reverse complement strand
ACTTGGCAATTGGTTAGAGGAATTCAACTTCAGAAGACCTCATCAAGCCTTAGGATACAAGACCCCTATTGAATTTGCTTGTGGAAAACCACAGTTGTCAAAAATGTACTCATCTAGTACACTCTCTTGACTTTTTGTGGGGCGTGGTTAAAATAAAAATATCCAATTAGCAAAGAAGAGGGGAGATTGTTAAAAATAAATTTTTTCTTGCAAAATTTATTTTTTTGTTAAAATTGATAATTAAAAAATTAAAAAACAAAATTTATTTGTGTTTTTATTTTTAACTATCTTCACTTCTCTTTGCTTTGAAAAAATATGAACATTAAACCATTATCTAATTATGTTTTGTTAGAACCGTTATCTGCAAAAGAAAAAACAGATTCCGGTTTTTTTGTGCCCCAAACTGCGGACAAAGACAGGCCTGAACAGGGCAAGGTTATTGCTGTTGGTCCGGGCAAAAAAGTAAAAGGCGAAATTTTGCCTTTAAGCGTGAAAAAAGGCGATATTGTGATTTTTTCCAAATATAGCCCCACAGAAATTAAAATTGAAGGCAAAGAATATTTACTGGTGAGAGAAGATGATATTCTGGCTGTTGTGGAGTAATTTTTCACCAGATAATTTTTCAAAAAAATATTTTGCAAAAATTTAAATTGAAATAAATTGAGGGTTTTCCATTTTTTAGTCAATTTTCCTTAGGTTTGGGAAAATTGAAAGAAAAAATGGAAAACAAAAGACAAGTATGGCAAAACAAATACTTTACTCAGAGGAAGCGCGTAAACGTTTAAAGCTCGGCGTGGATAAATTAGCCGATGCAGTGAAGGTAACCCTTGGGCCCAAAGGCAGAAATGTTATTTTGGACAAGGGTTTTGGCGGCCCCACTATTACCAATGATGGTGTATCTATTGCCAAAGAAATTGAATTAGAAGATAAAATTGAGAATTTAGGAGCGGAAATTATTAAAGAGGTTGCCAGCAAAACTAATGATGTGGCAGGCGATGGCACAACCACAGCCGTGGTGTTGGCGCAAGCCATTGTGTCAAAGGGATTTAAAAATGTGGCGGCGGGCGCTAACCCGTTGGCTTTAAGGCGCGGTATTGAAAAAGCGAGTGTGATGGTGGTGGAGGAACTAAAAAAACTCTCCAAACCTATTGCCAGCAAAGAAGAAATGGTTCAAGTGGCTACTATTTCTGCAGAAGACAAAGAAATGGGCAAACTGATTGCTGATGTTTTAGAAGAGGCAGGCAAGGAAGGCGTGGTAACCATTGAAGAGTCAAAAACATTTGGTATTTCCAAAGAGGTGGTGAAGGGTTTGCAGTTTGATAAGGGTTATATTGCTCCTTATATGGTTACAGACCCGGAAAGAATGGAAGCAGTAATAGAGGATGCCTATATTTTAATCACAGATAAAAAAATCTCTTCTTTGCAGGATATTCTTCCTATTTTGGAAAAAGTGGCTAAAAGCGGTAAAAAAGATTTAGTGATTATTGCCGACGATGTTGATGGTGATGCTTTGGCTACTTTGGTGGTAAATAAATTAAGAGGTGTTTTTAATGGTTTGGCAGTGAAAGCGCCCGGTTTTGGTGATAGAAGAAAAGAGATGTTAGAAGACATTGCTATTGTGACAGGGGGCACGGTTATTTCTGATGAAAAAGGTTTGGTTTTGGAAAAAACAGATTTAGATATGTTAGGTAAAGCCAGAAAAGTGGTGAGCACCAAAGAAAACACGACTATTATAGACGGAGAGGGCGAGAAAGCGAAAATAGAAGCGCGCATCAAACAAATTAAAATGGAAATAGAAAGAAGCGATTCTGATTTTGATAAAGAAAAATTGCAGGAAAGATTAGCCAAATTAGCAGGAGGGGTGGCAGTTATCAAAGTGGGCGCTGCCACAGAAGTAGAGCAAAAAGCCAAACAACATAAAGCCGAAGATGCATTGAGCGCTACCAAAGCGGCAATTGCCGAAGGTATTGTGCCGGGCGGAGGCGTGGCTTTGTTAAGGGCTTCGCGCGCTTTGGAAACAGTTAAATTGGAAGGCGATGAACAAATTGGCGTGCAGATCTTAAAAGAAGCATTGGAAGAGCCGTTAAAACGTATTGCTTTTAATGCCGGCGTGGAGGGTTCGGTGGTTGTGGAAAAAGTCAAATCAGCAGCGCAGGACACATTTGGTTTTAATGCGTTAAGCGGTTCTTATGAGGATTTGCTCAAATCAGGCATTATTGATCCTACAAAAGTGGTGAGAAGCGGGTTAGAAAATGCTGTTTCAGGCGCAAGTATGCTTTTAACCACAGAAACAGTGGTGGCGGAAGCGCCAGAGCCAAAAAAAGAAAATCGCTCTCTGGCTCCTGATATGGATTATTAATGAGAATATTTTGTGCGCGCTTGAGCAAAGAATTTAATGGATAATTAAACCAGCCGCCGCCTCTTGCCAGAGGCGGCGGCTGGTTTCAATTTTAAGGAAAAAGATAAAAGGAAAAAGATAAATAAAAGCGCGCCTTTTTTTCTTCTATCCAAATAATTGCTATAGCAATTATTTGGATAGAAGAAGTAGGATAGTAGGATAGAAGAAGTAGAATTTTTTAGGGTTTGGAATTACAAACAGAATGTATTTATATGTAATTTATATGTGTACAGTTTCACCGCGTTGTTTTCAATGATACTTTGCACCACAAAAGGCAATTTAGCGATTCAATTTGAACAATGCAAAAATATCTTATAATTTTTCTTTATTACAACTTTGATGCGACCGCATCAAAGTTGTAATAAAATTGTAATAAGGCAAAAATATAAATTAAGCGCTTTTTGCAGTGTTGGGGCGGCTTGAAAACATTAAAGCGTATCACCAAGTTTATCCACACTTTCAAACTATTTCAATTTTGATGCGACCGCATCAAAGTTGTAATAAATGTTGCGCAAAGAATAATTGCTATAGATAACCTATCTATCCGTAAATAAACAATTATTCTTTCGCTCTTTTCTTTATTATTTTTTTATAGTATAATAAAAGCATAAAATCATAAATCTTTTCTTTTTATGAAATGCCCGGTGTGTTTAGATATTGAAATGAAAAAGGCAGTGTTTTATAACACGCAGATTGATTTTTGCCCCCAGTGTTTGGGTGTGTGGTTTGATTGCGATGAGTTGCGCCAAGCCAAAGATGAAAAAGATTCCACCTTGAACTGGCTGGATATTGATTTATGGGAAGACAAAACAAAGTTTCAAATTGGCAAAAGCGTGAAAATGTGTCCGGTGGATTTTGTGCCCCTCTATGAGGTGCGTTATGGCGATTCTGCCACACTAGTAGATTTGTGCGATGTATGCAAGGGGGTTTGGTTGGATAGGGGAGAGTTTAAAAAAATTATTGATTATTTAAAAAGTAAAAAAGCCGACGAACTTTTATATCATTATTTGCGCAATCTTGTTCAGGAAGGCAGGGAAATTTTTACTGGTCCGGAAAGTTTATGCGAAGAAATAAACGATTTTTTAATGCTCGTGCATTTGTTTAACGATAAATTGGTGGTGCAGTATCCCTATTTAAGCCAATTGATTTTAACATTACCAAAATAAATTTTGCAGAAAAAATTTTTAATTAAATATTGAGCACACATAATGTTTTTAAAACAATAAAAAATTATGTTGCACTCAATATGAAAAACAATGATGATATTGTATATTATTTTAGGCATTATTTTGTTAATTTTGCTTGCTTTTGTGGCGATGTACAATAGTTTAGTGCGTTTGAAAAATCGTGCTCAGGAGGCATGGGCGGACATTGAGGTGCAATTAAAAAGAAGATATGATTTAATTCCCAATTTAGTAAATACGGTGAAGGGTTATGCGGCGCATGAAAAAGAGCTTTTAGAAAAAGTTACTCAAGCCAGAACAGCAGCTTTGTCTGCTCAAACCATAGCGGAAAAGGCACAAACAGAGAATGTTTTAACGGGCGCTTTGAAAACCCTTTTCGCTGTGTCCGAGAACTATCCTGACTTGAAGGCTTCGGTAAATTTTTTGGAATTACAAAGAGAGTTAACCGACACTGAAGATAAAATTCAAGCCGCCAGAAGATTTTATAATGCCAATGTGCGGGATTTAGCCATTAAAATTGAAAGTTTCCCCTCTAATTTGATTGCCAAAATTTTTAATTTTAAGAAAATGGAGCTGTTTGAATTAGAAGAAACAGCAGCCAAAGAACCGCCACAGGTTAAATTCTAAATCCGAAATTCTAAATCCGAAACAAATCCGAAATCCCAAATCCCAAAATTCTAAACAGTTTAAATTTAGAATTATAGAATAAATACGAAATCCGAAATTCTAAAAATCAAAACAGTTATGACTTTATATAATCAAGCAGATGCTAATATCAGAAAAACTTGGTTGTTAATGAGCGTATTTTTTGTTTTGGTGATTGCTTTGGGCTGGTTGTTATCGCGCTATTTTGATAGCCCGGTTATTTTATATTTGGCTGTAATGGTGAGCATTTTTTCTACTTTTGGCAGTTATTGGTGGAGCGATAAAATGGTTTTGGCAATGACCAGAGCAAAGCCGATTCAAGAGCAGGATAATCGCGCATTATTTCATATTGTAGAAAATCTCTGCATTAGCGCAGGCTTGCCCCTGCCTAAGATTTATATTATGCCCGAAGCCCAACCCAATGCCTTTGCTACAGGCAGAGATGCTCGCCATGCCGCAGTGGTGGTAACCAGTGGCTTATTGGCGAAGTTAAACAAAACAGAATTAGAAGGTGTGATTGCTCATGAGTTAAGCCATATTAAAAATCGTGATGCTTTATTACAAACAATAGTGGTGGTGTTAGCGGGCATAGTGGCAATTTTATCTGATTTCTTTTTGCGGATGAGTTATTTTGGCAATGTATCCAACAGAAACGATAACGAAAATTCCAGAGCCAATATTATTTTCTTTCTTTTAACCTTGCTGGCTGCTTTGTTGGCGCCTTTGGCTGCCACGCTGATTAAATTAGCCATTTCACGCAAAAGAGAGTTTTTGGCAGATGCTTCAGGCGTTTTGTTAACGCGTTATCCCGAAGGATTAGCTTCGGCTTTAGAAAAAATTGCCTTGGATGCTGCACCTATGCGCTCTGCTAGCCCCTCTACTGCTCATCTTTTTATTTCTTCGCCTTTTAAACAAAAAAGCAGCACAAATTGGTTTTTGCGTTTGTTTTTAACCCATCCGCCCGTGCAGGAACGTATTAAAGCGCTCAGAGACCTTCAGGTTGGTTAATTTTTGAACGTATTTTATAAATTAAAATAGCAGCGAGTAAAGGTCGCGAAGTAGTTTTAATTTTTTTATGGAGAAAAATCATTTAGATAAATTATTAAAAAAAGATATTCAAGATAATGGAGACAATGCAGATATTCAGCAGGATATAAACAGAGAAGAGGATAAAATCAAAGAAATTGAAAGAAAAAGAGACGAGCTTTTTGAAAAAATGGGTACAGAAGAAGCTTGGGAAGAGATATTAGAATATGCTAACAATTTAAAAAAGAAACATCCCAATGGTGACTATTTGAAATATCGCGCATATCATGCCTTAATTTGTAGCACCACAGACGAGAAAAAATCACCTTATTTAGATTTTCCCGGCGAAGATTCAGTAGAAAAGTTTTTAGATGAATTATTAGAGAAAGCATCCCAACAACAATCATCAAAACAAGAAGGAGAAAAATAAAGTTAGAAATTATAGAAGTGGCGTTATATAAGAATTTACCACATCACAAATAGGTAAAATTTTTAGTTTTTTCTTGAACACTCTCAGAAAGGAAAATCACAATTAAAAATTAAAAAAATAAAGGATTAAGATTGCCAGAGTATTCCTTTTTGCTTAAAAATCATTTAAAAATCAAAAGTTAAAAATTGGATAAAAATTAAACTCAAAATTTAATATAGCGTTGTTGGAAGGGTAGCAAAGTGGTCTACTGCAGCGGCCTGGAGAGCCGCGCCCCCCAAAGGGGCTCGTGGGTTCGAATCCCACCCCTTCCGCATAAAATCAACTTGTAAATACGAAACATATTTTCTGATTGAAGTTTCTATACAAAAAATCAAATTTTATTTTATGAAAGAATTATTTTCTTCACCAATAGAACAAAAAATAGAGCAGAGGATAGACCCAGAAAATAAAAAAAATTTTGTTTTACCAAGCGCAAAAGAAAAACCAATAATTTCTCTGGAAGAAAAAGAATGGCCGCCTTATGTGCAAAAAAGACTGGAAGATTTTTATATAATGGAGTATGAAAAACCTTCCGAACAAATAAAGACGCTGGAGTATTATTACGAGAATGATTTTTTATTGTTTTTTTATTTGCTTCAGATTTTTTTTATTAATAACGAAAAATACTTTTTAGAGGAAAATAAAGATACAAAATTACCAAATTCTGAACAAGATTTTATCACTGCATTTTTAAAAAGGTTAACCAAAAGTAAAAATAAAAATGTTTATCGGGTATTAGCTGAATTTGCCGGCAAATTCAGATCTAAAGGATTTTTTGTGCTCAAAAAAATAGCAGAAAATTCTGCTGATCCTAATATTCGCTTAACGGCAATTCGTTCTCTGGGGCAGATAGGTGAAAAGGCTTTTGGTTTTTTAAAAGACATTATCAAAAAAAATCAGGATCACAACGAGACATCATTAGCCATTCAGTCTTTGGGAGGAGTTGGCGAGAAAGCCTTAGGTTTCTTAAACAAGATTACCCAAGAACAGGATGTATATATGAGACGGTCGGCGGTTTATGCGTTATCAAAAATAGGGGAAAAGGCTTTGCCTCTTTTGGAAAAATTAACAAAAGATGAAAATTTTTATATACGAGAAATAGCAGTGGAAAAATTAGGTGAATTAGGCACTAAGGCAATGCCTCTTTTGGAAAATTTTTTGAACGATAAAGATAAAAAAATGCGCTTGGCAGCAGTGAAAGCAATGGGAAACATTAAACATATTTCAGCGGCTAAATATTTGTTGCGTTTAGCGCAAAAAGATAATGGTGAGATTCAAAAAGAGGCTATTTCTTCTTTAAAAACCTTTGGCAAAGCAATGATTCCTTTTTTGAAAAAACTTATAAACGAACACCCTGATAAAGATATTAAGGTATTAGCTTATCATACAAAACAAAAAATTGAAGAAGTGGAAAGACTAAAAAAAATAAAAGAAAAAGACAAAACAAAATTAATTCAATCACTCATTTTAAGTCAAGAACCTTGTTTAGTGAATCCTTTTGGGAAATATCTTATCCATGGTCACAACTCTTCAAAGTACGAAGGCGCTCTTTTAAAACTGAACGATATTGTGTCTAGGATTAAAGCTCAATATCAGGAACTGGTTGGGTTAATTGTTTTAGGAAGCACTTCCAAGGGCTATTGGACGCCCATAAGCGATTTAGATTGGGGTTTGATTTTTGAACAAGACAAAGACAATCCGGACCATAAACAAAATATTGAAGAAATAAAAAATATGTTTAGAAAACTGGCAAGCGATAAGGGTTTTTCTATATGCATTGATGCTTCCTTTGTTGCTTCTCATGCGCAAGATTATCTTAAACAGAAAGATTTTAATGCTCTTTCTACAATTTTTAATGGTTTGTTTTTTGGAGACAGACAAAAATTAAAAAAAATACAAACAGATATTATTTCAAATTTGGATAGCAAGCAGTGGAACGAAGTGAGAAAAATATGGTTAAGACATTTGAATAGCTACATCAAAGCGGGCGGACGTTTTGGTTTTTCAAAAGAACAAATTCAAGAACTACAACTGAAAAGAGGATTTTTATGGTGCCCGCCTGATTTTAACACTATCCAAGCAGCTTTAAAAGATTGATTCAAAATTCATTTCCAATAGAAAAACAATAGAAGAATAGAAAAGAAAAATAATGCTTTCAGCAAAAACTCTTTTTTCAATTTATTACAATTTTGATGCGACCGCATCAAAATTGTAATAAGATTCCGGGGTCTGGCCCCGGGCAAAATTATTATTCTATTTCTCCAAAGCGTGCAAAGGGGTTATGTCGTTGCACGCTTATTAGTTTCTAACCGTAAGAACATATTGACAGATTATCTTTTGCATAGTAGAAAGTAAACAGAAAACAAACAGAATTTTTCTGTTTTATATTATTTTTTTTTGTTCTTTAAAATTTAAAAAATTTAACCCAAGTAAAGGAAGGATGAAAATGAATGAGAAAAAGAGAAACAGTAATGATAGTAATTTTATTGCAGCATTTGCAGTATCTTTAATGTTAATGTTGTTTGCCAGCTTTGCCAGCGCAGATGTGCCTCCAACTTTTGATGAGTTCGAAAGATGGTTTGGTCCTGCGCCTCGGGGCAATGAGCGCACAAAACAGCTTTTTGAGGCAACTAAATTGTTGCTTCAGGAGATCGATAAGGACCCCCGCGACTTGGAAAAAGCCGCACGGGCAATTCGCTGTAAGTTAACAGCGGACCAGTGGCAGGATGTTTTATCGGTTGCTTTTGCATATCGCATTTGGCAAGAAATTGTTCAAGCGCGAAAGGATTTGTCTATGCAAAAGCCCGCCCCAGGAGTTGCCAAAGATGATTTAATTGCAGAAATTAACCGTCTTGATGACTCTCTCAAGACGGAGCTACAAAAAATTCTTGACGGTCAAGTACAGGCTGACAAAAAACTTGATGAAATTTTGGAAAACCTGGAAGGATTGGCTGGGAAAATGGATAGCCAATCTATCCAGCTAAAAGAAATTTCTAACAAGTTGGATAGATTGTTAGAAAACATTCGGCCTAAAGAAATTGACCCGGCAATTTTTGATAAGATGAAAGCTCATTACGAAAAGAAAATTACTGAGCTTTCAGCAAGAATTGCTGAATTGGAAGCGCGTTCTCCGGTAGAACAGGAAGAACCAGAAGAAGAAATTGAGTGGTCTACTCAAGAACAAAAGCGCCAAAAAAATTTTTGGTTTTCTTTTAATGTTCTTGAGCAACAACGAATCTACACAAATCCTTTTGGGTTTGTAGGGGATTCTGTTGTTTACCATTCTTGGCCCATAGTGGCTAGCTTGGTAGAGGTTGGGGTCAGAAAATTTTTAATTTCTGATATTGGGGCAATTCAAGCTTTTGCTGGATTGGGTTTGCACAAAACTTTTGCCAGCGGAGTTGGAGGGGTGATATTCGTTCCCGTGCTTGATTGTTCCTTGAGCATCGGAGGTATTTTCTTGTCAGAAAATTTGATAGGGGATTGTGAGCCCCTTCAATTTTTCGGAGAAATTACCTTTGAAGGAAGCCGCACGCGATTTAGCGTTCGTGTGGTTCCTGCTGTTGGGTATATGCAAATAAACGTTGGCGTTGGATTTTGAAAGGAATAAAATGTGTTCCTTTCAGGGTGAGGGCAGATTTTTGCCGTATTGTCTCTTTTTTATTTATAGGAGGGTTTTGAAATGATACGATTTAGTGTTTCTTTATTGGTTGTTGTTTTGGTGGCGGTTTTTTTTATGATGGGCTGTGGACTTAATGTGTCAGATGACACAAAACAGCTCAAATTGACGGGTCCGGTTTCCCTTTCTGTTGGCGCCCAGCCAGCTGAGGCGACATATAGGGCAGTAGGTTTGGATAACGATAAAATTTTTACCGACAGGGGTAAAAATTACGGCACTTCGCCAGTTTTGCCTTATGTTTGGACCATTGTTTTTTACAATGGCAATCAGCCGGTAAAGCTCTTGGAAGAGCTATCAGGGGAAAACTTCACAGTCAAGTTCTACCGTCCCGGTAGATATATTGTTGAGGTTTCTCTGAGGGCAACATTTGAATCCGGCTCGGTTGTGAACAGTGAAATTTGGACCGGGCAACAGATAGAGGTGAATGTTGCCCAGGGGGCAGGGTATAGTTCTTCAATTTTTACCCCCGGGTTGATTGTGTCAACCTCCACGGGAGTAGCAGCGTTTCTCAGCATAAACATAGTTTTAGTGCGCGACTGGGGCGTGACAACCGGATATAATCCACCAGATGATAAGCCAACAGATTCTAGGATTGGAAATGCCATTTTGTCCTTTGATGAGGTCAGGGGACAAAAAAATGGACAAATTATAGTAACCCTGTCCGTAGAAGGGTTGCTTGATAATTTGTCTATAAGTGGGGTTTATTATGATAAAACCCTGCTAACGTTTAAAAATATTTCTGCGATCCCGGGGTCTGGTTGGGAAATTACCAGTCAAGGTGCGGATATTTCTTTTATTGCAATAAACAACAATCCGCAACCCGGGAAGATTCCAAGTTTTAAAATTACCTTTCAGAGCAAAGATGTTGCCGGTATCAGCGGGATTACTTGGGGTCCCGCAATTTTTACCTGCACTTATAAAGGGCAAAAAATTGCCCTTACTACCGTTGATGGCATAGTAAGAATTGAATAAACTATGCCAATAAATATATGTTAGCAGAGAAAAGATTTCTCTTTTCTCTGCTAACAAAATTGAAATTGAAATTTAATTCTTGAAAATTAGTTAAAGATTTTTAAAAATTAAATTTCAATTTATTACAATTTTGATGCGATCGCATCAAAATTGTAATAAGATTCCGGGGTCTGGCCCCGGACAAACTTGGCATTTTATTTCTGCAAAGTGTGCAAAGGGGTTGACTTTTTGCCTTAAAGGCGTAAAAAGATAGTAAAACAACAAAAAGCAATAAAAAGCAATAAAATGAGTAGATTTTATAAAATAATATTTTCTTTAAGTATTGCAGTGGTCTTTTTGACTGGATTTTTTGCTTTTTATCAGATAGCTACGGGAAGCGACCAATGTCAATTAGGAGATAGAATGTGTGTAAGCGATAGAACATTTAAAGTTTGTGGAGATTATGATAATGATGGAGATTTAGAATGGTCACAAATATATAGCTGTTTTTTAGGACAATATTGCTCATTAGGTAGATGCTATGATCCTAATGTAACCACTACCAATCCTGCTCCGCCTTCCTGCACCAATGAATGCACTGCTTCTGAGAGACGTTGCAGTGCTGATGGCAAATACCAAATCTGCGGCAACTATGACACTGATTCTTGCACAGAATGGTCAACTTCTTACTCCTGTCCCACTGGTCAAACCTGCCAGGGCAATGGCGTTTGCACTGCTACGTGCACTAACCAATGCGCTCCCTCTGACAAAATGTGTGTTTCCAACACCTCTTACAAAACCTGCGCTTTAGATTCTTCAACCGGGTGTTATGCTTGGTCATCTTTGGTTAATGCTTGCCCATACAATACAACTTGCAGTAATGGAAATTGCATTGCCAATCCTGCTCCGCCTTCCTGCACCAATGAATGCACTGCTTCTGAGAGACGTTGCAGTGCTGATGGCAAATACCAAATCTGCGGCAACTATGACACTGATTCTTGCACAGAATGGTCAACTTCTTACTCCTGTCCCACTGGTCAAACCTGCCAGGGCAATGGCGTTTGCACTGCTACGTGCACTAACCAATGCGCTCCTTTAGGCCAGTGGGTTTGTGTTTTAGATAATTCTTATAAAATATGTCAAGACACAAATAATGATGGTTGTTTGGAATGGACACCAACTTATAACTGCGCGAGCGGGCTTTATTGTTCTGAAAGCCAGAAAGCGTGTTTGGTAAAAAATGATAATCCTGCCACTATTACTTTTGCTGCCAATAAGAGTGTGGCCACAATAAACGGCACTGTTCAGTTTACCATTGAAGCAAAAGATGAAGATGGGGTGGAAAAAATTTGTTTTGTAGACAATAACTTTTTAAATAATCCAGAATGCTTTAATTGTTCCCAAAAAACTTGCCAAAAAGATTTTTTCCGAACAAAGCAAACACCGGGTTTGTATGTTTTTTCTGCTTATGCTTTTACCAAAAAACCTGATGGCACAAGCGCTCTTGTTTCAGCCAATCCGCTTTCTGTTTTGTTTTCCTCTCCCATATCCACTTGTTCTGACGAATGCCCTACAAATGGTATATCGCAATGCCAAGGCGATTTTGCTATGAAGTTTTGCGGCAATTATGATAGCGACCCCTGCTTGGAATGGTCTGCTCTGATGCCTTGTTCTGAGGGCCAAATTTGTTCTTCTGTGAATCGTTTTTGCCAATATCCTGACAACAAACAAACATCAGGTATTATTCAGTTGAGCCATAATTATGTTTGTTTTGAAAACCAGCCTTTTGAAATTACTATAACGGTTTCTGGCAATGATGCTGATGGCGTGGAAAAAGTATGTTATGTTGATTCTTTGAGCGGAGCATTAAATTGTCAAAATTGCAATAATGCCACTACCTGTCAGAAGACATGGAAAAAATCATTAAATAATTCTGTGGGAGATGTTTATTTTTACGGTAAGGTATATGGCAAAAATCCTTTAGGTACTCTTGATGTGGTTAACACTACGCCCGAATGGCAAAAAATTACCATTAAAACCTGTTGTGAAAATGAATGTTCTCAGGAAGGTGCCTTGCAGTGTTTTGGAAATACTTTAAAATCCTGCCAAAAACAAAGCAATAGTTGTTTGTCGTGGGTAGTTTGGAAAGATTGTGGTAATGATATTTCTACAAATGAATATCGTTGCGCCAATAATAACACGATAGTGCAGAGAAAAATTATCAGAAAAGGGTGTAGCGCCAACAACTGTTATGAAGCACCCGAATGGCTTGATTATGATAACTGTCAGGCAAAAGGAATGATTTGCAATAGCACCACTAATACCTGTGAATCTTTATTTTTAGAAGCTTCTTGTTTTGCTGCTCCTGCCACATCAAAAAGAGGAGAATTGGCTTGGGTGGTTGCGCGTGTGAGTGGAGGGGTGGGACCTTATCAATATCTATGGAGTGGAGATTTTTCCGGCACTGAGCAAACTGTTTCGCGCACCTTTTTTAACAAAGGCACATATAATGCTTATTTAACTGTAACAGCGGGCGGACAAACAAAAACAGCTTCCTGTTCTGTAAATGTTTCCGACCAATTAGCGCCTTATGCCAATCACGAAGGCCAGGGGAGTATTTGGGTTTCTCAAAACATTGTTTATACAGGAGAGCCCTTTACTATTAGCATTTTTGGAGCAGATGAAGATGGTATTAACGAAATTCAGGTTTACTATCAAAATAGTTGGCATAGTCAATCATTATCCGGCACAGGGGGCACTAAAATATGGCACGTAGTAGAATATGTTCCCAATAGATATCTATATTGTGGTAAAATTATAGGAAGAGATCTCAATGGGCAACGCGATGTTTCTTACACCAACCCCAGATGTATAGAGGTGGTGGTAAGAAGCAGATAAAAAAAACAAACTAATTGCTTTGCTTTTGATTTTGCAAATAATGGAAAAAATAACAAAAATCCTCCAAGGCTTTAAAGGCTGGGGTTTTTGGTTGAAGAAGTTTTTTATTCCCGGCAATTATAATAACTACCGGCCTAAAATTTTAGAAGGAAAATATTTTATTTACATTTTGATATTAGCGTGTTTATTGCGCTTGAGTACCTTTTTCTTTTTTACACAACTTTTTCATGCTAATTTTTTTGCCGATATTGCCAAAAGTATTTTAATTGAAAGTGTAAATGAGGAAAGGAAATATTTTCAAATCGGCACTTTAAAAGAAAACATTTTATTGAATCAAGCCGCTCTGCTGAAAGCCAATGATATGTTGCAAAAGGGATATTTTGCTCATATTAGCCCCACAGGTATTACGCCGTGGTATTGGTTTAAGAAGGTAGGCTATGATTACAAGTTTGCGGGCGAAAATTTGGGCATTGGTTTTATCGATTCTAAAGCATTACATGAGGCGTGGAATAATTCGCCTTCGCACCGCGCTAATTTATTAAATGGAAAATATGAAGAAATCGGCATTGGGGTGGTGAAGGGAAGTTTTCAGGGCGCTCCCACAACCATTGTTGTTCAACTTTTTGGCACTCCAAAAACAAAACCTATTGCATTCCCAAAGCCAACTGTTGCTTCTAATCCTTCTGTGACTATATCTGATAAATCTTCTGTCCCTACTTCTAACAAACCTTTTGTTCCGTCTTCCAATAAGCCCTCTGTGCTTTCCAACAAACCTTCTACTTTTACTAATAATTCTTCTTCGTCTGCGCACAAGGATTTGTCTCCTCCTGTAATCCCTAATCTTTCCGGGGTTGGCACTACCACGCTCTTTTCTCAGGCAACCGCTAATTTAACCTGGAATTTTCCCACCACAGCAAGCGCAGTGGTGGCTGGGGATTCTACAAGTTCTTTTGCTGAGTTAAGTATGCCTGATTTTACTTTTATTTCCACTACCACTGTGAGCAGTGAGACACCACCCCCCCTAGCAGCAAAAGGATTTTGGGCTAACATTGTAAAATTTTTTGCTAATAATTATAACGATTTAACCCAAAAGATTGTTTTTGTTTTTCTGGTGCTTAATGTGATGGCTTTAATTTTAAATATTGTTATTAAAATTTTTGTGCAACATTATGATTTAATTGCCAAATCCGTTCTTATTTGTTTTGCCTTGATTTTATTGTTGAGCATAGGGCCTAAAGAAATTGCGTTTTTGGTGCAGCCCACCTCTCTTATTTTTTAATGTTATGAATAAAATATTGTTAAAATATTTTATATTATTTTCTTTGATTTTGCTTGTAATTTTTAACTGGGGCTATGTCTCCTGGTTTTTTCATTACCAAACAATAAGAGAAAATTTAGCGTATTTGGCAAGAAAAATTTTAGGCCAGTATGACCTTTCTATTAATATTACCCAGCCTCTTTTTACTGCTTCTTCTTTTACCACTTCTTCGCTGCCAAATGCCTCCTCAAGTGCCACTGCTTTTGTTGTTGAGCAAAACAAGCCTGTTATGCAGGGTTCTGGGGTAAATACCGTACCAAACAAAAATGTTCAAAATTATCTTTCCATACCTAAAATTGGCGTGCAAGCACCTATTTTATTTACCCAATCTCGCAGTCAAAAAACCTTTAATAAGCTTTTAAGTTTAGGGGTTTTACATTATCCTGATTCGGCATTGCCAGGCTCCAATGGCACCACTATTGTTTTAGGCCATTCCGCTCCTCCTAACTGGCCTAAAATACATTATGATTCTGTTTTTAATAACCTGCAAAATTTAAAACCCAGCGACGAGATATTTATTAATTTTCAGGGCAAAAAATATAAGTACGCAACCACCAATACTTTTTTTGTCAAAAAGGGCCAAGACATCAGCCCCTACTTGACTTTTGAAAAAAATATGCTATTATTAATAAGTTGTTGGCCGCCGGGCCACAATTTGCAAAGGATTGTTGTGCGAGCTCAATTAATGCAATAAATTTTATAAAAAATTATAAAGATATGAAAACAAACACTTTTTCTAAAAAATTAAGTTGTGCCATTTTGTGCTTTTGCGTTTGTGTTTTTTCTTTTATTTCTTTGCCCGCAAACGCTGAGACAGCATCCGTGATTACCCATCCTTCTGCTGACATTACTTTGAACTCGGCTGTGGTGAGTGGAGAACTAAGTAATTTAGGAGCAAAAGATTCTGCTAATGTATGGTTTGAATATGGTTTAACCACTACTTATGGTTCTAAAACTAATTCTCAAACAATGAACAGAATCGGCACATTTCAGGCTACGTTATCTAATTTGCAATCTTGCACTCTTTACCATTATCGCGCTGCAGCAGACAACGGCAATGGCGTGGTTTATGGTATAGACCGCACTTTTACTACTCTTTGCTCCAGCAATGATTTCAGTATTTCTTTGGAAGCCATTCCTTATTCGGGACCTGCTCCTTTAAATAATGTTGATTTAAAAGTAACCGTGGCAGGTAAAGAAGCGGGTGATGTGCGCTATTGGTTAGACTGCGAAAATAATGGTTCCTGGGAAAAACAAGTTAGTGTTTATCAGGGGCCGTCAGGTTCTTATACGGCTGATAATTTATGCAATTATCCCACAGCAGGTGTGTATACAGCCAAAGCCAGAGCAGAACGTTTAGGTTTATCAGCAGAAGCCACAGCAGTGATTACAGTGGGTCAGGCTAATCAGCCCACCCCTTCACCTTCTGGGCAATACACTCTGAGTGTGCAAAAAACTGTTCAAAACATTACCAAGGGCACTGGTTTTGAAGACGCTGTGACTGCTGATTTTGGCGACGAAATAATCTATAAAATAGTGATTGTTTCTTCTGGTCAGGTAAGCGCTCCTGCTGTTTATGTGAAGGATGTTTTGCCTTCCGGCTTGATTTATCTTGGCAATGTAACTGTTGATGGGGTTTCTAATAATCAAAATATTTTGGAAGGGTTTTTGCTGGGCGATATTCCCAGTGGCGTTACAAAAACTATTACTTATCGCGCCAAGGTGAGAGAAAAAGAATTTTTTAACTTCGGCACAAACAATTTAATTAACTCGGTTTTGGTGTATAATACTGGTTTGGCTATTTCTGATACAGCAAAAGTGGTGGTGGCAAAAAGCGCAGTGGCTGGGGCGGCAACGGAAGTGAACACCGGCTTTATGAATAGCCTTTTTCAATCTCTTTTGTTGCCTTTGGGCTTAGCTGGTTTGCTTTTATTTATTTTCAAATCTCCTTTAATAGGTTTTGATAGATGGTTGGTTTTGAGAAAAAACGAGATAGACGATTTTAGAGCAAAAAGCCGTTTTCAAAGCCTCATCAAAAAACGCAAATAAAAAGCATTTAATGCTGCGAATAATTTTAAAAAAATCCTGTTCTTGCTCACATTGAGAAGAACAGGATTTTTTTAAAACAGAGTAGGGCAGGCAAATAACATTTATCGTAGACATAAATTTTTTTCAATGCTATACTAATAAGTAGCGGCTCTATGCAAAATGAAAGTTAACATCCTTAGAAGATTCTTAAAAAGAGCATTCAAAAGGTCAAAAACCATCAACTGATTTATATTGGAGCAGTTGATGGAAAATTAACAATCAATTCTAAATTTTTCGTTAGCGAATTGGTTGGAGAGTGCTACACAAAAATATGCCAGAAAAGTTTGGAGAATTTTTAAAGAAACAATATTGGGAAAAAGAAGAGTTTCGAAATGCCGTTGAAAAATCAGCCAAAAAATCAGCCGAATCAGCCAAAGGAAAAGGAGCAAGCAAACCCGCTGAAAAAATCCCATTTTATTTAGAAAGAATCAAAAACGTTCTTGCAAAAAAAAGAGAGCTTTTTGAGAAAATCTCACTTTATCAACGATTCATCATTAAACCAGCAGATATCACTGAAGACTATTTCAAAAATGTTTTATTGGGTAATTTTGCTGAACAAAAAGGTTATACCCGAGAGCAACTCAAAAATCCGGAAATAGAACAATCAGTCATTGATCAGTTTGAAAAAGAAACAGGACAAAAATTTAATAAATATCAAATACCAAAAGAAGAAAAAGAGCGTTTAGTCAATCAAATTATTGAAGACCAGAAAAAAAGTTTGGATCTTTGGCTTAATTATTTAACCGCAAGTGAAGCAGAAAACTATCCTGAAACTTTTAGATATTGGGCTTTTGCTGAGATGTTGAAATTAGGGGCCTACGATCGAGAAAGAAAAGAATTCACCAAAAGAACAGAAAAAACCGTTGCTCCTTTTCCAGAATTAAATTCCCAAGCGCTCTCCATTGTGTTGGATGAAATTAAAAGAAAATATTTGAAAGAGCCATCGGCCCTTATTTTACCAGAAGAAAAAAAAGAAGCATTTCAAAAAATTTTAGAAAGCGAAAATTTCAACAAACTGTACTCTTTTGCTTTAGAGTATACTAAATCTCTTTTACTACCAGAAGAAAGATTACCGATTACTCAAGGCGAATGGAGGGTTTTCAAAAAGCACTCTGACCCAGAAGAATTGGTGAAAGCCATTCAGGGATACAATACTGGTTGGTGTATTGCCGGGAAAGCCACAGCAGAAAGCTATTTGTCCCGTTCCGATATTTTCATTTTCTTTTCTGAAGACAAAGATGGCAAACCCTCTATTCCCAGATGTGCCATTGTTACTGATGGTTCTCAAATTTCAGAGGTGAGAGGCATTGCCAAGAACCAAAACCTTGATCAATACATTGCCCCAGTTATTGAAGAAAAACTCAAAGAAATGCCAGGTGGGGAAAAATGGCAAAAAAGAACAGAACAAATGAAAAAACTGGCTGAGATTTATTTAAAACATTGCCAGGGAGAAGAACTAACCAACCAAGATTTAAGATTTATTTATGAGATTGATGAAGACATTGAAGGTTTTGGCTATCAAAAAGATTCAAGAATTGAAGAGATTATTAAAAAAAGAAATATCAAGAAAGATTTAGCAAAATTTTTTGATTGCCGAGAGGATCAAATCAGTTTAACAATAAAAGAGGCTTTAAAAGGAGATGTTAAATTTCATTATGGAAGTCTTGATCTTAGCGGTCTCACCTCAGCGGAAGGCCTAAAATTACCCGAAAAAATTGGTGGAGATCTTTTTCTTAGCGGTCTCACCTCAGCGGAAGGCCTAAAATTACCCGAAAAAATTGGTGGAAATCTTTATCTTTACAGTCTTACCTCAGCTGAAGGACTGAAATTACCTGAAAAAATTGGTAAATCTCTTGATCTTCGCAGTCTCACCTCAGCTGAAGGCCTAAAATTACCCGAAAAAATTGGTAAATCTCTTGATCTTCGCGGTCTCACCTCAGCTGAAGGCCTAAAATTACCCGAAGAGATTGGTGGAAATCTTGATCTTCACAGTCTCACCTTAGCTGAAGGCCTAAAATTACCCGAAGAGATTGGTGGATATCTTGATCTTCGCAGTCTCACCTCAGCTGAAGGCCTAAAATTACCCGAAAAAATTGGTGGAGATCTTTTTCTTAGCGGTCTCGCCTCAGCTGAAGGCCTAAAATTACCCGAAAAAATTGGTGTAGATCTTTTTCTTAGCGGTCTCACCTCAGCTGAAGGCTTAGAATTACCTGAAAAAATTGGTGGAAATCTTGATCTTCGCAGTCTCACCTCAGCTGAAGGCCTAAAATTACCCGAAAAAATTGGTGGAGATCTTTTTCTTAGCGGTCTCACCTCAGCTGAAGGCTTAGAATTACCTGAAAAAATTGGTAGAGACCTTTATCTTCACAACCTCACCTCAGCTGAAGGCCTAAAATTACCTGAAAAAATTGGTAGAGACCTTTATTTTTACAGTCTCACCTTAGCTGAGAGAAATGAATTAAGAGAAAAATATCCTCATTTTGCCAACAAAATTTATCCAAATCCTTGATTTTATTAACCTGTAATGACTATTAGCCAAATGCAATGAAAGCACCCTGGATTGATTTTTGTTCACAGTATTAGTAGACTATATTTAGTTGATTTTACTAAATTAATTCTCATCTGCAAAATTCTATGAACAAAGAAAAATCATTTTAATTGAGGAAAAGATAACGAATTATTCTTTGTCTTTGCTCAATGGAATCTTAAACAGGAACAACTTTCTATTTATTTTGAAAAACAACAAGAATCAAAATGATTAAAAAATTATGCTTCAAAACCACTCGAGGTCAAAAGAAAAAATACAAAAATTGCTTTAAAACTAACTGTCAAATTTTATCTTGCAGATAACCTTTATAATTTAATTTAAAAAAATTTAATTTAAAAATATAAAAATATGAGTCGTTTTTGGGTTTTCTTTCTTATTTTAGTAGTAATTATGGGCGCGGCGGGTTTTTGGTATTGGAAAGGTAATATTTATTCCAAGGAGGTTTTGAAATTAGAAATTTTAGGTCCGGAAACTGTTCAGGCAGGAGATCGTATTAATTACATTGTGAAATTTAAGAACAATGGTAAGGTGCGCTTGGAAATGCCGGAAATGGTTTTTGAATATCCTGTTTATGTGTTGCCCGAATCAGAAGAGCAGTCTTTGCGCATCACCAAGAAGTTAGATGATATTTACCCGGGCGAAGAAAGAACTTTAAATTTTAGCGGAACAGTTTTGGGTAATGAAGGTGATGTAATTAAAGCGCAGGCATTGCTTTCGTACACCCCCAAAGGATTAAAAAGCCGTTATCAATCACAAACCAATTTTGTCAGTAAAATTGTTTTTAGCCCCATTACCTTGGAGTTTGATTTGCCTTCTAAAATTGAGCAAGGCGCTGAATTAAATTTTAATATCAATTATTTTTCTAATATGAATTTTATTTTAGATAATTTACGTTTAAAGGTGTTTTATCCCGGCGGTTTTTCTCTTTTGAGCGCTCGGCCTAAAAGTTTAGATGGAGCAGAGTGGGCTTTGCCTGCTTTATCACAAGCCAATGGCGGTAGAGTAAATATTAAAGGTAGTTTAGAGGGTATGGAGGGGCAAAGTAAAATTTTTAAAGCGCAATTAGGTGTTATTAAAAAAGACGGCACCTTTGTTTTGTTAAAAGAATCTTCAGCGGTAGTACAAATTGTGGAATCCTCTCTTTTTATTTCCCAAACCATCAATGGCCTTGTGCTTGCTTATGTGCCGGTGGAGAGTTTGCTGCACTACGAAATATATTTTAAAAATATTGGCTCTAAAGCCTTGCAAAAGAAATTTTTGGTGGTAAAACTAGTAGGCGACTTTTTTGATTTAGATAGTTTAAACGCAGAAAGTGGCGATGTGGGCAAAGGAGATAACTCTATTATTTTTGATTGGAAAAACAATGCTGATTTGCGTTTATTGGAAGCAGGTCAAGAAGGCAAGGTGGAGTTTTGGATAAAAACCAAGGATATTTCTGCGGAGCGTAGAATAGAAAATCCTGTGTTAAAAACCATTGTTTCTGTGGCTGGCGCAGAAAAAACCTTTGAAACTAAATTACAGGGAAAAGTGGAATTAGCGCAAAAAATTGTTGGCGGTGATGAATTTTTTGCCAGCCCAGACAATCCAGTCATTCAAACCAGCACGAGCACGATATACACAGTTTTGTGGCAGATAAAAAATTATTGGAATGGCTTGGATAACATAAAAGTAGAAGGAGTATTGCCCTCTTATGTGCGTTTCACAGGGAAAATATTTCCCCAGGATGCCTCTGTGACTTTTGATTCGGAGTCTCGCGAAATTGTTTGGTACATCAATCATCTTAATCCTTATGAGGGCACAGGGGACAAACCAGTGAGATTGGCTTTTCAAATAGAGCTTTCGCTAAACGATATGTCGCAAATAGATTCAAAGGTGCCTTTAATTAATTTTACCTCTCTTGTGGGCAATGATGTTTTCGTGGGCGACACGGTTTTGTATAAGTTGTCTGCTCTTATGATTGATGCGCCTTCTTTTCTATCACCAGTTAACCCGCAGCAATAGGAGCGGCTATCTATACTTTTAAAAGTAAAACAATAAATTCTTCTATGGATTTAATGCAAAAAATTGTATCCTTGGCTAAAAGAAGAGGTTTTGTTTTTCCGGGTTCGGAAATTTATGGCGGTTTGGCAAATATATGGGATTTCGGGCCCTTGGGCGTGGAGTTGGTGAATAACATTAAACAGCAATGGTGGAGAATGTTTGTGCACGAGAAAGAAGAAATAGTAGGCATTAGTTCTGCTATTTTAATGAATTCTAAGGTATGGGCTGCCTCCGGGCATTTGCAAGGGTTCACTGACCCTTTGGTGGAATGCAAAAAATGCCATATTCGCTTGAGAGCCGACCATTTGCGGGAAAATTATCAAAATCAATGCCCTCATTGTGCGGGAAAAGAATTTACAGCGGAGCGTCAGTTTAATTTAATGTTTAAAACATTTATAGGTCCCACCGAAGAGTCTTCTGCGGTTGTTTATTTACGGCCTGAAACCGCGCAGGGAATGTTTGTTAATTTTTTGAATGTGGCTCAAACAATGCGTTTACGTTTACCTTTTGGTATTGCCCAGATTGGCAAGGCTTTTAGGAATGAAATAACACCGGGAAATTTTATTTTTCGCTTGCTGGAATTTGAACAAATGGAAATTGAATATTTTATTGAACCTCATACGTGGCAGAGCGTTTTTGCACAATGGCAGGAAGAAATGACAAGATGGTTAACAGAAGTATTGGGTATTTCAAAAGAGCATTTTGCAATCAGAGAGCACGAAAAAAAAGAGCTTTCGCATTACTCTCAAAAAACTATTGATTTTGAATACAAATATCCTTTTGGTCAAAAAGAATTATATGGTTTGGCTTATAGAACCGATTTTGATTTAAAAGCGCACCATCTTTCGCTGGAAACAATGGTGCCTCATGTGATTGAACCTACTTTTGGTGTGGAAAGAACTGTTTTGGCTTTATTGTGTGAAGCATACAGCGAAGAAAAAGAAAGGGTTGTTTTAAAACTAAAACCCGCCCTTGCTCCTTATAAAGCGGCTGTGTTTCCTCTTTTAGCCAACAAGCCTCTTTTAGTAGAAAAAGCGCGCAAGGTGTTTGCAATGCTTAAAAAAGATTTTTTTTGCGCTTGGGATGAGAGGGGCAATATCGGCAAACGTTATTACAGCCAGGACGAAATTGGCACACCATTTTGCCTTACTATTGATTTTCAAACATTGCAGGACGACACGGTTACCTTGCGCGAACGTGATACAATGCAACAGCAGAGAATTAATATCTCTGCTTTAAAAGAGGTATTAAAAGAAAAAATCTCTTCGTAATGAAAAAAGAGATTAGCAAAAGAGACTTTTACACTCAACAAGCCAAAAAAGAAGGCTATCCAGCCCGTTCGGTTTACAAATTGCAGGAAATAGATAATAAATTCCGTCTTTTCAGGCCCGGTTTTTTTGTTTTAGATTTGGGATGCGCCCCCGGTTCCTGGCTTTTATACATAAGTGGCGCTGTTGGGCCATTGGGCAGAGTGTTTGGCGTGGATAAAGACAATTTAAAAATCAGGCTCCCTTTTAATGCTACTTTTTTGCAAAAAGATATTTTTGACGCGGATTTAATAGAAATGTTAGGAAATTTTGGCAGGTTTAATTGCGTGGTTTCGGATTTAGCGCCAAAAATAAGCGGCATTAAAGATGTGGATCATTATAATTCTTCTTTACTTTGTTTTAGGGCTTTGGAAATTGCTCAAAAGGTTTTAATGAAAGAAGAGTTTGCTTTGTTGCGCGCCAACGAATTTCGTTTGAGCGCTAAAGCTGATTTGAGGAAAAAAGAAAATTATTTTAGCGCAGAAAAGCAAAGCCCCCACAGCAGTTTTGTGTGTAAGGTTTTGGAAAGTCCGCAAACAGCCCATTTCATCAAACAGGTAAAAAGAAGCTTTCTTTTTGTGAAATCTTTTAAGCCAAAAGCCAGCAAAAGATTTAGTAAAGAGTTTTTTGTGGTTGCCAAGGGGTTTAAAGGATAAAAAAATACGCGATTAAATGCGCGTATTATTGGTTTCTAAAATTAGGGCTAAAGCCTCTTCAGATTTTTTTGTTTCTTGCAGGGTTTTTCCTTGCGTATTAACGCCCGGAATTTCTTCTATTAAACCAAGATACTACTTTCCGCTTTTTTTATAAACCGCTGTAAATTTTGCTATAGTTTTTCATTTTTTATCTTTGATTCTATTATGATTAGCGTTAGTCAATTAAAAAAGAATATAAAAAATTAATTTATGCGATTGCGTGCATTGTCTCAAGAAATTACTTGGCTGGTGAACGAAAAATATGATGGTCGGTTGACAGATAAAGCGAAAAAAGATATAAATAGGCTAAAGAAAGCAGAGCCGCTTGATTATATAATTGGATATAAGAAATTTTTGGGCTGTAAAATTGATTTACGTTATAAACCCTTTATTCCAAGAGAAGAAACTGAGTTTTGGGTTGGGCAAGCAGTCAAAAGCGCTGTGAAAAAAAATTCTTCCCAGCGACCGGCAAGGTTTGCTTTTGGGGCGACCTTGCGGATTTTGGATATGTTTGCGGGCTCGGGTTGTTGCGGGATTGCCTTTTTGAAAAATGTGCCCCTGAGCCACTGCACTTTTGTGGATATTGATGAGAAATGCTTAAAGCAGATTAAGCTGAATCTTAGAATAAATGGCATTGCCAAGCATCGTTATCAGATTATCAAATCCAATCTTTTTAGCCAATTACATTCTCAAGATGCGCCATATAATATTATAATGGCTAATCCTCCTTATATCAGTTTTGCTCGCAAAAACAAAGTGCAAAAATCTGTTTTAGATTTTGAGCCTCAAAAAGCCTTGTTTGCTAAAAATAATGGGCTTTATTTTATTGAAGCATTTTTGAAACGAGCCAAAGATTTTTTGGCGCCAAACGGAATAATTTATCTTGAATTGGGCGATAATCAAAAGAGAGAGATTGAAAAAATATTAAAAAAATTTGCCTATAAAAATTTTGATTTTCATAAAGACCAATTTGGCAAATGGCGATATCTGAAAATTAAAAATTAAATTTATGTACAAAAAAATAACTTTTGCAAATGGTTTGCGCGTGATATTGTCGCCCAATAAAAACACCAGAGCCCTTACTGTTTTAGTGGTGGTGGGAGCGGGCAGTAAATATGAAACAAAAGAGAATAACGGTATTTCTCATTTTGTGGAGCATATGTTTTTTAAGGGCACTAAAAAAAGACCCAATAGTTTGGCAATTTCAGAAGCCTTGGATAGGGTGGGTGGTTTTTATAATGCTTTTACCAGCAAGGAATACACTGGTTATTTTGCTAAAGTAGATTCAAAACACAGCGATTTGGCTTTAGATTGGGTGAGCGATATTTTTTTGCATTCTAAAATTGAAAGCAGGGAAATAGCCAAAGAACGCGGCGTGATTATGGAGGAATTGAATATGTATTTAGACACACCCGTGCGCTATATCAGAGATGTGTTTGAGAGCCTTTTGTATGGCGATCAGCCGGCAGGCTGGGAAATTATTGGCACGCGGGAAAATATCAGCCGTTTGCAGAGAGATGATTTTTTGCGTTATTTGTCTGAACACTATTGCTCTTATAATACTGTTATTTGTGTGGCAGGGAACTTTGAGCAAAATAAAGTGCTGGATATGATTAAAAAGAAATTTAAAACAATCAACACCAAAAAGCCGCTTGTCAAACAGCCGGTTGCAGAAAACCAACAGTCCTCTCGTGTGCACATACGATTTAAAGAAACCGATCAAACGCATTTATGTTTGGGAGGTAAGGCTTTTGATTTATTCAGTCCTTATTTATATGCTCAGGAAGTGTTAGCCACTATTTTAGGAGGCAATATGAGTTCCAGATTATTTATTAAAATCAGAGAGAAAAGCGGTTTGGCTTATTATGTCAAAACCGAAGCAGAAAGTTTTACGGATTCTGGTTATGTGGTTACGCAAGCGGGTGTGCCTCATAATGCCTTACAAAAAGTTATTGGAATGATTTTAGCAGAGTATAAAAACTTAAAAACAAAAGAGATTGCGCTTTCAGAATTAAAAAAAGCCAAAGATTATCTTAAAGGTGCTTTAACATTAAGTTTAGAATCTTCTGACGCTTTAGCTTCTTTTTACGCCGGACAGGAACTGCTCACCAATAAAATTTTGACTTTACAACAAGAATGTGAGAAAATTGAAAAAGTGAGCCTGAACGATGTGCGCCAAGTGGCAGCATATATTTTTCAACCACAAAATTTAAATCTGGCTGTTATTGGGCCGCATAAAAGAACAGACTCCTTGTTAAAATTTTAATTTTTATTATGAATCAATCATCTTTTAATTTTTATCTGGGCTGGCAAGCCATTGCCAGATTAGCGGTATTGATAATTGTTCTTTATGTGCTGTATATCTTAAAAGATATTATTATTTGGTTTGTTTTTGCTTTGATGGTGGCTATTTTGTTTAATTTTTTGATTGACGGTTTGCAAAAAAAAGGAGTGCCCCGGTTTATTTCTACTCCTGTTTTGTATTTAGGATTTTTTACCCTCCTGGGCTTTTTTATTTATAAAACAGCGCCTTTGTTGTTAGCGGAAATTCAGGATTTTATAGCAAACCTGCCTGTGTATTTAAAAAAAATCTCTCCCTTTTTTGAGCGTTTGGGCGTGAATACCTTTAAAAACACCAAAACTTTTATGAGCACATTACAGGATAGTTTGAGCAAGGCGGGCGGAAGTTTTGGCAGCGCCTTAACAAGTATTTTTGGAGGGGTTGCTTCCACGGCATTGGTTATTTCTGTGGCTTTTTTTATTTCTCTGGAAAAGCAATTTATGGAAAGAATTATTAATATTATTTCTCCCGAACACCACAAAGAACGTTTTTTTACCTTGTGGCGTCGTTCCAAAAAGAAAGTGGCGGGTTGGTTTGTAGCGCGTTTTATTGGAATGGTTTTTATTGGTTTGGGCACCTGCGCTATTTTATTGGTTTTTAATACAAAATATGTTTTTACCCTGGCATTGTTGGCTGGTATTTTGGATATTTTGCCTTTTATTGGGCCCTTGGTTGCGGGTATTATTATTTTTGCTGTGGTATCGCTTCACTCTTTTTTCCAGGCACTAATGGCTGTGATTGTTTTTTTCCTTTTGCAATATTTAGAAAATCATATTCTCTTTCCTATTCTCTTTAAAAAGTTAATTGGGCTACACCCTGTGCTGGTTTTAGTAGCGTTTGCTGTGGGAGGAGAATTGTGGGGAGCAGCAGGAGCGATTTTGGCTATTCCCTTGGCAGGTATTGTTTATGAAATTGTGAAAGACTATTTTTTGCAAAAGAAAAAAACAGAACTTGTGCAACACGTTTTGTAGTTTTCAAAAGGGAACCGGAGGAGATGACCGAGAACCGGAGGAGGGAACCGGAGGAGGGAACCGGAGGAGGTGACCGAGTCAACTCCTATTAGGAGTTGACTCGGTCACCTCCTACTCGGTCACCTCCTAGTCACTCGGTCACCTCCTCTAATCATCCGGGGCCTGACCCCGGACCAACGCTGGAATTTCGTTTTTAGATTTTATTTTATTGTTTATGTCTGTTTTATATATTGTGAGCACCCCCTTGGGCAATTTAGAAGATATATCTTATCGGGCTTTGCAGGTGTTAAGAACAGTGGATGTGATTTTGTGTGAAAATACGCAGGTGAGCAAAAAGCTGCTTTTTCATTTTGGCATTTCCAAGCCGCTTTTTGTTTATCATCAGCATTCAAAATTAAGAAGAGTAGATTTTATTTTCAATCTTCTGCGAGAGGGTAAAAATTTAGCCTTGATATGTGATGCGGGCACGCCTGGTATTTCTGATCCGGGCAACCAGCTTATCAAAGCTATTGTTAGTCAATATCCGGAAAATTTAGAGCGCAAAATCAACATTGTGCCTATTCCCGGGCCTTCAGCCTTAACAGCCATTGCCAGTGTTTGCGGATTTGCGATGGATAGATTTTTGTTTTTGGGTTTCCCTCCTGCCAAGAAAAAAAGAAAACAATTTTTTGAAGAGATTATGAATGCAAGGTATCCGGTTATTTTTTATGAATCCCCTTATAGAATATTAAAAACCCTCAGAGAATTAAGCCAAACAGACAAATCAAGCCTTTTGCAGGTGGTGGTGGGCAGAGAGTTAACTAAAAAATTTGAAACCATATACAGGGGGAGATTAGAGCAGGTCATACAACAAATCAGTAATGATTCTGTGAAAGGAGAATTTGTGGTGGTTGTGTCCAGCAGTAAAATGGCTTATAAGAGATAGTGCGTTTTTGTTTTTTAATCAATCATCAATCAAAGCAAGGTATGGTCGAAAAAAAGAATAAAATTTATTTAACCACGCCTATTTATTATGTGAATGCGCTCCCGCATATTGGCCACGCTTACACCACTTTAGCGATTGATGTTTTAAGCCGATATTATCAAGCGCAGGGCAAAGAAGTTTTCTTTTTAACAGGCACAGACGAACACGGCGCCAAAATTTTTGAAGCGGCTCGCAAGGCAGGAAAGGAGCCTCAAGTTTTTTGCGATGAAATGGCAGAATTATTTAAAAAAACATGGCAGGATTTAAACATTGATTTTTCTTATTTTATTAGAACAACCTACAAACAACACCAAGAGAAGGTAAGAGATTTTTTAACAGTTTTAAAAGAGAAGGGTTATTTGTATAAAAGCGTATATGAGGGCAATTATTGTGTGGGTTGCGAAAAGTTTATAACAGATAAGGATTTGGTAGAGGGGAAATGCCCTGACCATAATTGTTTTCCCCAGAAAATTTCTGAAGAAAACTGGTTTTTTAAATTAAAGGAATTCTTAAACGATATTGAAAAACTAATTGCAGAAGATAAAATTTTGGTTAGCCCTGCCCAAGCCAAAGCAGAAGTGTTGGGGGTGATTAAACAAGGGCTTGATGATATTTCTATTTCCAGAAAAAATGTTTCGTGGGGTATCCCCCTGCCTTGGGAGTCTACCCAAACAATTTATGTGTGGGTGGACGCCTTATTGAACTATTGGACAGCCTTGCAGAATTTAGGTAAAACTGCATTTTGGCCTCCGGATTTGCATTTAGTGGGCAGAGACATTTTAAAATTTCATTGTATTTTTTGGCCTGCTCTTTTGTTGGCTTACTATGGCAGAGAAAACATAGAGCAGCTGCCTCGCCATATTTTTTGTCATGGGTATTTTACGGTGAACGGCCAAAAAATGTCCAAAACCATTGGCAATGTTATCAGCCCTAATGATTTAATACAAAAATATGGCAGTGACGCTACCAGATATCTGCTGTTAACGCAATTTCCTTTTGGCAATGATGGTGATATATCGCTGTCAAAGTTAGCACAAAAATATAACAGCGATTTGGCAAAGGGATTAGGCAATTTTGCAGCCCGAGTGATTACTTTGGCAAAAAATACGCAGAGCGACATTGGATTTTTCAAAACATCTCCAGAGTATGAAGAGTTGCAAAAAGGCATTTGCACAACCAAAATAATGATAAATGATTTTTTGGAAAAGTTAAAAATTGACCAAGCCATAGATGCTATTTGGCAGCTGGTGAAAATAGGCGACAAAATAATTGATAGAGAAAAGCCTTGGCAAAACGTAGACATCTCTCAAAAAGAAAAAAATAAAAAAGTGATTGCTGATTTATTGCAAATCCTCAAAGAGATTGCTTTAATGCTTCAGCCTTTTATGCCTCAAACCGCCCAGAAAATTTTAGCGCAAATCAAAATGGGCAAAGCCGAACCGCTTTTCCCCAGATTATAAAAGCAAGGACCGAGGAAGAATCGGAGGAGGGAGGGGAGGAAGGAAACCGGAGGGGGAGCCGCGCAGATGAGGAAGTGACCAGAGGAGGGGACCAGAATAGGAGGTGACCGAGTCAACTCCTATTAGGAGTTGACTCGGTCACCTCCTCCGGTCACCTCCTATTCTTAATCACCTCCTATTCCCCCTATTGGCAGTTCGCATTATTAGCATTATGTTTTTATTCGTAGATTAGTGTTATTTTTATGTTCATAGACACTCACGCGCATTTGAATTTTCAGGCATTTGCTAACGACAGAGATGAGGTAATTAAAAGGACGTTGGCACACAATGTGTGGCTAATTAATGTGGGCTCTAATTATTTTTCTTCCCAAAAAGCAGTGCAGATAGCGCAAAGCTATGAGAATGGCGTTTTTGCTTGCGTGGGTTTGCACCCTCTTCATTGTCTTGCGCAAGACGAGCAAAATGTTTCCCTAATATCTCAGCAGTTATCCAGCGCCAAAGAAAACGAACAAGAAAAATTAGATATTAACCAATACAGAGAATTGGCAAAAGCAAAAAAAGTGGTGGGGATTGGTGAGATTGGGCTTGACTATTTACATCAACCCCTTCACAAAGCAAAAGCGGCGATTTTTCAGCAAAAACAAAAAGAGGCTTTTTTGGCTCAATTGCAATTAGCGTATGAATTATCGCTGCCCGTTGTTTTGCATTGCCGCAAAGCGCATGAAGATTTAATAAAAACCTTGTCAGTATTTTTTTTAAAACGCAATTTGCGCCACAATTATAATGGCGCTCAGATGAAAGCAGTGGTGCATTGCTTCACAGGAAACTGGGAGCAAGCGCAGCGATATTTGGAAATGGGTTTTTATTTGGGCTTTAACGGCATTATTTTTAAAATGGATTTGCAGAAAGTAATTAAAAAAATACCTCTGGAGAGAATATTAATTGAAACCGACTGTCCATTTTTAACCCCGCCCATTTTGGCTGAACAAAGAAACGAACCCTTGAATGTAAAATATATAGCCCAAAGCATTGCGCACATACACAACCAGCCTTTGGAGAAAATTGCCCATATTACCACCCAAAACGCTCAAACACTCTTTAATTTAAGTTAGTTTTGCCTTATAATATAACATTATTATGGAAGAGCAATACAACCCCAACACAATTGAACCCAAATGGCAGGGCTATTGGGAGCAACAAGACCTTTTTCGCGCAAAAGATTTTGCCTCCAATCCCAAAATTTTTTTATTGGTTGAGTTTCCGTATCCTTCTGGCGCAGGATTGCATGTGGGCCATTGCCGAAGTTATACCGCAATGGATGTTATTGCGCGCAAAAAAAGAATGCAGGGATATAATGTTTTATTTCCAATGGGATGGGATGCTTTTGGTTTGCCCACAGAAAACTACGCTTTAAAAACAGGCATTCATCCTACTCTTACCACTAAACAAAGCATTGCAACATTTAAAAAACAAGAAAAATCTCTGGGTTTTTCTTTTGACTGGGCAAGAGAAATAAACACAACCGATCCGTCTTATTATAAATGGACCCAATGGATATTTTTAAAATTGTTTGAAAATGGTTTGGCTTACAAAACCAAAATGCCCATTAACTGGTGTTTGTCGTGCAAAATTGGTTTGGCAAATGAAGAAGTAGTGGACGGAAAATGCGAAAGATGCGGCGGGCCCGTGGAAAAAAGAGAAAAAGAGCAATGGCTTATCAAAATCACAGAGTATGCAGAACGTTTAATCAAGGATTTGGATTTAGTGGACTTTCCCGAAAAAGTAAAAATTCAGCAAAAAGAGTGGATTGGGAAAAGCGAAGGATGGGAGATTAAGTTCAGGATTCAAGCGTTAAAATCAAAAGCGAAAAACGCAACAAGTAAAGTGGATTTGAGGGTTTTTACCACCAGAATTGATACTATTTTTGGCTGTACCTATTTGGTGGTGGCGCCAGAGCATCCAATAATCTCAAATCTCAAATCTTACATTGTAAATCTAAAGGAGGTGCAAGATTATATTGCAAAAGCGAGAAGAAAAAGTGAATTAGAAAGGCAGGCAGAAACAAAAGAAAAAACAGGCGTGCAATTGAAAGGTGTGATAGCGCTTAATCCCGTCAATGGCAAGGAAATTCCCATTTTTGTGGCTGATTATGTGTTAGCCACTTATGGCACAGGCGCGATTATGGCTGTGCCAGCGCACGATGAAAGAGATTATGAGTTTGCTAAAAAATATAATTTACCTTATGTGCAGGTGATTCTTCTGCCCAATATTCAATTGTGTGCGCCAAGTTCTGGCGAAAAGTTGTCTGGCGCGCAAGCAGAGTTAGCAATAAAAACAAATTGCTATAGCGGCGAAGGTGTTTTGATAAATTCAGGTCAGTTTGATGGTTTGAGTTCAAAACAGGCAAAAGAAAAGATCGGTCAATGGTTAGCCAAGCAGGGTTTAGCGCAGAAGACAGTAAATTACAAACTGCGCGATTGGGTGTTTTCGCGTCAAAGATATTGGGGCGAGCCTATTCCTTTGGTTTTTTGCGCAGAATGTTATAAAACAATCACAGAAAATTCCAAATTACAACTTAAAAATTCTCAACAAAACACAAAACGCAAAACACAAAATGCAAAAAAAGAATTTAGCAAAGGAGAAATATTAAATCCCGGTTGGATTGCTTTGCAAGAAAAAGATTTACCCGTGGTTTTGCCTGATATTCAGGATTACAAACCAACGGATAAAGGAGATTCGCCTTTGGCTAAAATAAAAGAATGGGTGAGTGTAAGATGCCCCAAGTGCCACAGCATAGCGCGTCGCGAAACAGATGTGATGCCTAATTGGGCAGGCAGTAATTGGTATTTTTTACGTTATTGCGACCCCTGCAATAAGCAAAAATTTGCTGATGCCAAACTATTAAAATACTGGATGCCTGTGGATTGGTATAATGGCGGGATGGAGCATGTTACCTTGCATTTGCTTTATTCCCGATTTATTTATAAATTTTTGTGGGATATTGGAGAGGTGCCCCGCGTGTTGGGCCCCGAGCCCTATAAAAAAAGAACTTCTCAGGGAATGATTTTAGCGCAGGGAGGAGTGAAAATGTCCAAATCAAAAGGCAATGTGGTAAATCCTGATGATGTAGTGAAAGAATACGGCGCTGATACTCTAAGGGTTTACGAAATGTTTATGGGTCCGTTTGATCAGGCAATTGCCTGGGACACAAAAGGAGTAAGGGGCGTGTCTAAATTTTTGAGAAGAATTTTTCATCTTCAATCCCAAATCCTTTATTCTCAATCCCAAACAAACACTCAATCAAAAATTGTCAATCTCAAAATAGAAAAACTACTCCATAAAACAATTAAGAAGGTAAGCGAGGATATAGATAATATGAAGTTTAACACAGCCATTTCCTCGTTGATGATTTTACTTAACGAGATGGAAAAAGAGGAGCAAATTCCCCGGGAGATTTTTGAAAAGTTTTTGTTGGTTTTGTCGCCTTTTGCCCCGCATTTAGCTGAAGAATTGTGGCATCGTGTGGGCAATAAAGATAGTATTTTTTTACAGCAATGGCCTGACTATGATAAAAAGTTATTGCAAGAAACAACCATCAAAATTATTGCGCAGATTAATGGCAAGGTAAGGGGCACGATAGAAGCGCAACAAGGAGCAAGTGAACAAGAGATTTTACAAATGGCCCGTCAGGACTCAAAAATCAACAAATGGTTAGAAGGCAAAAAAATAAAAAGAGTTATTTTTATTAAAGATAAATTAATTAATTTTGTTTTATAGTTTTTAATTTTTGTTTTTAATCATTGTTGTTTCTTGTTATTGATTAAAAATTAAAAATTAAAAATTAAAAATTATGATTAAGAAGGTAGTTATTGCCGCTGCGGGACAGGGCACTCGAATGAAGCATTTATCCAAAAATAAATCCAAGCATTTAATTTGTGTGCAGCAAAAGCCTTTTTTATCTTATTTATTTGATAATTTAATAAAAGCAGGCTATAAAGAATTTATTTTGGTGGTGGGTTTTCATGCTGATTTGATGCAAAAATTTTTAGATGATTTTGGCTATAAAGCCACTTTGGTGAATCAGTTTGAAATTTTGGGCCCCAAAGAGAAAGAATACGGCACATTGTGCCCTCTCAAATGTGTAAAAGATTTAGTGGGTAAAGAGAATTTTTTGGCTATTTATGGTGACAATCTTTATTCTGTAAAGGATTTAAAAGCAATGAATATTGATGACCAATTTATTTATGTGGCTGGCTTTGAGCATTCCCATCCTGAAAAATACGGCGTTTTAATTGTTAAAGACGGCTTTTTGGAGAAAATCATAGAAAAGCCAAAAGAATATGTGGGCAATTTAATCAATACCGGACTTTATAAATTTACGCCGGAAATTTTTGAGAAAATTCCTTATGTTCAGTTGTCGTCCCGGGGAGAATACGAGCTTACTGACGCTGTAACAATGCTTGCTGAGCAAAAGAAAGTAAAAGTGAAAAAACTGCAGGATTATTGGCTGGATTTTGGCAATCCTGGAGATATTGTAAAATGCAGCCGCTTTTTGCAATCTCACAACATTACTGTTAAAAAAAATAAATAAATTCAATTAGGCGCTTATTATAACAAACCGCCCCTGACAAGTTTATCTGTCAGGGGCGGTTTGTTATAAAAATTGCAAAAAACATTTACAGGCTTTTTGCGTTTCTATCTTTTGCCAAGAACAAACACAAAAAATAATTTTCAATTATCCTTTTTAATTTTTAAACAATTTTCAATTATTACAATTTTGATGCGGTCGCATCAAAGTTGTAATAAAAGAAAAAGAGAAGATTTTTTGTGTTTGCCCGGATCATATTTGGATTTAATCGTTCACTGGAGTGAATCGTTAATTTGTATTTTGTAATTCATTTTGTAATGCAAGGTAATTTGTTTTTTGGTTTGTGGGTTTTATTCTTTTGAAGCCGAATGAGGGGATTTTTATCCTCTATTCCCACGATAAGGTTGTAATTTTTAAATGAGATGGGCTTAACCAATTTCAGAATATGCTTTTATCCAATTTAAAGGGAGGCGTTGTTGCAGCCATTTTTGTTTCATTTTTTCAATTTCTTGAGGCGAACATTTTTTTGTTTGAGGGCAGACCCTCTTCTCCAAAACAAATCTGATTTTGCCGTTAAAGTGTATCATTAGGGGGTAGGTGCGACATTCAAAAGGTCTGTCTTGATAACGCTTACACAGATTTTTCTTGTCATCAAAAAAAATGCAATTTCCTGATTTAGTTTTTTTTAAAACATCTAAAGTGCCATAAGTATAAGTAGTTTTTAAGGTAGTGGAAAAACCCTTGAACTTATTTTTTTCCTGAGGGGTTAGAACAACATAGAGTTTTCTTTTGCGGGAAGTGCAACATCTCCCATCACAATTTTTACAATTAATACTTAGCATTTATAATATGATTTTTTTATTGCTGTCCAATTTAGAAATAATTTATGATTTTGAAGTTTATATGGTCTTGCTCTCATTAATGCCAAATCATTAAGATGCATAGCTAAAGCGTCTCAAGAGGCATTTCTAAAGGTTCTTTGTTTGTTGGGTTATTTCTAAAACTTGTTTTTTATATGGTTTTGTCTGGTTGTACATAACAAGCAGAATTTTGAACAGTGCTACTTTTGTTCAAAATTATTCAAATAAAGAGTTTGGCGCTATGTAAGGACAAAAATTTATCAGATTGGGAAATGTGGGGATGGAGGGATTTGAACCCTCACGGACTTGCGTCCAATGGTTTTTGAGACCATCTTGTCTACCGGGTTCCAACACATCCCCGTTTTTCTTTGCTTTTATATTTTACAACAAAATCAGTTTTATTCAAGCAAAACATAAAACATAATGCGAATGGGCGAATTTTATGCTCATAATGCGAACAGCGAATAGGGCGAGCCGGAGGGGGCGAGGGAAGGGAAGGAACCCTGGAGGAGGTGACCGAGTGGAGGAGGTGACCGAGTGGAGGAGGTGACCGAGTTAACTCCTATTAGGAGTTAACTCGGTCACCTCCTACGGTTACGGTCACCTCCTATCACTTCGGTTCCCTCCTGGTTTTTTAGAGAATAGGGTGCGTTGTTTAGGATTGATGATTATTTTTTAGCCACTGAGCGTCAAGAACGCGTTGGGGCCATTTTTCTTTTAATTCCAATAAGTTGGGGCAGTTGTTTCTGTGCACTGAAGCATTGTGGCTATGGTCAATAAAAGCAGAGATGTCTTCGTAGGGTTTGGGCTGACAGCATTTTGCGAACTTAAAGGCAATACCACTTTCTCCTCCAATTACCACTTGGGGTTTTTTAATAAGTTGGGAAGGAAGAATCTTTTTTAATAAAGCCACTTTTTGCGCCACCGCAGAAACTGCTGCTTGCGTGCGGGAAGGAGGAGATTTGCCCAAGGCAGTTTCCAAAAAGCGGCTAATTTTATTTTTGGCTTTTTGGGTTTTGACAAACCTCAACCATTTTTCAGAGGGAACGCGGTTTTTGTCCACGATGATTTGCACCCTTTCGCCGTCTTGTAATTTATAATCCAGCGGCACAATTTTGCCGTTGACCATGGCGGCTTCCACGTGCTCGCCAATATCTGAATGAATAGCAAAAGCAAAATCAATAGGCGTGGCTCCCTGAGGCAGATTAATTAAGTCGCCCTTGGGAGTAAAAACAAAAATGCGATTTTTAAATACCCCTTTTTCAATAAAGGAAGAAAGGTCTTCAAGGCGGCTTGTTTGTTCTTTCCATTCCCTGATTTTTTTGAGCCAGAAGAAATCATCTTCTTTGATTTTTGGGGCTTGGCTTTTATAAACAAGATGAGCAGCCACGCCGTATTCTGCTTCCAAATGCATTTGGTTGGTTTTGATTTGCACTTCAAAAAATTTTTTCTCCGCGCTTTCTAAGGTAGTATGCAAGGCTCTATAACCGTTTTCTTTTGGCTTGCTAATATAATCTTTAAAACGTTCGGGCACGGGATGAAAATTTTGGTGTAAAATGCCCAGCACATAATAACAACTTTCTATATCAGGCACAATAATTCTTAAGGCGACTAAATCATAAATACGGTTAAAATCCATTTCGTGCTTTAACAGTTTTTGGTAAAGAGAAAATCTGCTTTTGATTCTGCTGGAAATTTGAAATTGCGCAAAGCCATTTTTGAGAAGAATTTTTTTAATAGAGGCTTTTAATTTTTCGCCAAAAGCGTAGATGGTAGAGTATTGTTGTTCAATTTGGTTCTCAAGCCATTGATATTCTTTGGGGTATAAAATAGCAAAAGCAGCGTCGTCAAAACGGCTTTTCCAATTTTCCAAACCAAAGCCATAACACAGGGGCGAAAAAATTTCCAATGCCATTAACGCAATTTTTTTCCTTTTTGGTTCTGGATAGTGTTTAGCTAAATGTTCTAAATCATCTAATTCATCACTTAACAGCACCAAGATAGGCCTTATGTCTTTGGTTAAAGCAAAAACGATTTTGCGGATATTTTCTGCTTGCTGGTCAAACATAATCTGGTGCCACTCTTTTATGGGTTTGTGCTTGGGTTCTTTAATAATTTCTAACGACTCACGGATTTTATGCGTTAAAGAAACAATACGTTCAATTTCTTTTTTGGCGTTTTCAGAAAGAGCTAAAGTGTTAGTTGGCAATTTTTGAAACTGATAAAAAATACCCGCTATAATGGTTTCTTTGGAGGCGGTTATTTCTGCTAAAATATCAGCCACCCGGAAAGTGTGGTGGAGGAGAATTTGGCCGCTGTCGGGCAATGTTTTTTCTGTCTGCCAAGCTCTCAGCTCTGCTTTTTGTGCTAACTCTGTAATTTGGTTGAATAATTCAGGGGGGCTAATTTTTCTTTTTAATTTTTTGAGAATATTTTGCATGGAGATTACTTGGGCAATTTTTATTTGAACAAACAATTTTTTTTCTTTTGTTTTGTACCATCAACGACCCGCAGGTGGGGCATTTTTCATTAAGAGGTTTATCCCACAAGGCAAAGTCGCATTGGGGCCAGAGAGAGCATCCCCAGAAAACTTTTTTGTTTTTGGTGGTTTTTTCTACAATTTCTCCCTGAGCGCATTTGGGGCAGGGAATGCCCAGGCTGGGCTTGGGCAAAGAAGCAGTGTAGTTGCATTTAGGAAAAGACTGGCAGGCATAAAATCTTCCAAACTTGCCCCAGCGAATTACCAAGGGGCTATGGCAGAGCGGGCACAATTCATTAGTTTTTTCTGCAAGTTCTTTTTTGGCTACCTCTTTTTCTTTTTGTTGTAAATTTTTTTCAAAAGGATAATAAAACTTTTTTAATACCTCCACCCAGTTTTCTTTTCCCTGCGCAATATCATCTAATTGCTGTTCCATTTTTGCCGTGAAATTAATATCTACAATTTGCGGGAAATGAAGACTTAACATTTCATTTACCACCAGACCCACAGAGGTGGGATGAAAAAACTTTTTTTCGTCTTTTTGCACATAGTTGCGCTCCTGAATAGTGGAAATAATAATGGCATAGGTAGAAGGCCTGCCAATGCCATTTTTTTCTAATTCTTTAATAAGCGTGGCTTCGTTATAGCGGCTGGGCGGTTGGGTAAAATGTTGTTGGGGCATTACTTTTTTTAAGGCTAATTGTTCATTCGGGCTCAGAGAGGGCAAAAGCGATTCTTTGTAGTTTTGGGGATAAACCTTTAAAAAGCCGGGGAATTTTAATGTTTGACCCGTAGCGGCCAAAACATAGCGCGTTGAAGATTTATCTTTATTTTGCGCGCTGGGCAAAGGGGTTGCCTGGATGCGCACGGTGAGCGCATCAAAAATGGCGCTGCTCATTTGGCAGGCAACAAAACGTTGCCAGATGAGCGTGTAAAGCTTGAGTAGGTTTTTTTCCAATTGTGGGGTGAGGCGTTGGGGCGTGTTGTGCACTTGCGTGGGCCGGATGGCTTCGTGCGCTTCCTGGGCTGTTTGGGAGCGGGTTTTATATTTTCTCAGTTGATAATAGGGCGCTCCGTAGTTTTGCACAATAAAATTTTTAGCCTCATTGAGCGCGAAAGAGGAAAGGTTTAAGGAATCAGTACGGTGATAGGTGCAATAACCTTTTTCATAAAGCTGTTGGGCAATGTTCATAGTTGTTTTGGCTGGCCAATGAAATTTTTTCCATGCTTCTTGCTGCAGGGTGCTGGTAGTAAAGGGAGCAGGAGGATTGCTTTTCGCTTGCTTGCTTTCAACACTAATAATTTGATAAGCGCTGTTTTGCAAATCTTGCACAATTTGTTGGGCTTGCTGTTCATTTTTAATATCTAATTTGTTTAGTTTTTTCTCGCTTTTTTGGATTAAAAGCGCTGAAAATTCTGTTGGTTCTGTTTCTGCTTTTTCTTTTTTTAATAAAACCTCAATGCTCCAATACTCCTGGGCAGTAAAATTTTCAATTTCTTTTTCCCTTTCTGCTATTAATTTTACTGCCACTGATTGCACTCTGCCCGCTGACAATCCTCTTTTTACTTTTTTCCATAAAAAAGGCGAGAGTTTATAACCCACTAATCTGTCCAGAATTCTTCTGGCTTGCTGGGCATTTACCAGATGCATATCAATATCGCGCGGATGCGAGAGGGCGTGTTCAACTGCTTCTTTGGTGATTTCGTGAAAAACAATTCTTTTATATTTTTTCTTTTTGCCATCTTTGCCTACGTTGAGATTTAAAACATTTACCAGATGCCAAGCAATTGCCTCGCCCTCTCTGTCTGGGTCGCAAGCCAGGAACAGCAAATCTGCTTTTTCTGCCTCTTTTTTTAGCAGATGCACATTTTTGCGCGCTTTTTGGGGGATAAGATAATGAGGCTGGAAATTTTTTTCTATATCCACGCCCAACTCGCTTTTGGGCAGATCGCGCACATGACCGTAAGAAGCCAAAATTTTATAGTTGGCATTTAAAAATTTTTTTATAGTATTTGATTTTGTAGGACTTTCCACAATAATTAATGGCACAATTTTCAATTTTCAATTTTCAATTTTCAATTAACTTTCAATGAATAAATGTTAACATTTTCAAACCGCTCGTTAACGAGCTTTTTGTTTGAAAACTAAACCAATTTAATATATGGAAATTTATTGAAAATTGATTGTTGAAAATTTTCAATTAATTTTTTAAGCCGTAGATATTTGCCCCTAAATTTCTTATCTTGCCTTTTATTTCTAAAATAGCAAGCAAGGTGGCAATTTGGCTGGCAGAGAGTTGGGTTTTTTCCATCAGGGTTTGCGCGTCCAAAGGACCTTTTTGCAGTGCCTGCAAAACAATCTCTTCCTCTTTATTGTCAGCAGTAATTTGCGCGCCCGGAATGTTTGCTGTTTGAGATATGGCTATGTTCAATGCGTTCAGGATATCTTGTGCGTTCTGCAATAATTTCGTTCCTTGTTGGATAAGCATATGGCAGCCCGAGGAGGTAGAAGAGTAAATAGAACCGGGCACAGCAAAAAGCATTTTGCCTTGTTTTTTTGCCCACTGGGCAGTGAGCAAGGCGCCTGATTTTTCTTTGGCTTCTATGACCACCACAGCGTGGCTTAAGCCTGCTATAATTCTATTTCTTTGGGGGAAGGTAAATTTAGAACCTGCATTGTGGGGCGGGTATTCAGAAATTAAACAGCCTTGGTTTTCTACAATGCGCTGAGCTAACCTGAGATTTTCTTTGGGATAAAAAGATTTTCTATCCAGACCTGTGCCCAAAACAGCAATCGTTCTTTTTTGGCGCTCCACTGCTGCCAAATGCGCAAAGGTATCAATGCCCGGGGCCAATCCCGACACCACAGTGCATCCCGCCTCAGCTAATTGACCGGCAATATCCAGCGCTACTTGTTTGCCATAGGCAGAGCAAGAACGCGACCCCACCACAGCCACGCAAAGTTCTTTTGTTTTCATTACGCCTTGATAATAAAGGGTTTGAGGCGGATTGGCAATATGAGCTAAAGAGTCAGGATAAGAGGCGTCGCCCATTTTTATAATTTTTATTTCTTGTGTGGAAACCACATTCATTTTTTTATGTTATCATATTTTTGCTGTGAACAACAACAAGAGCCATTGTATGGCAGAAAAAGCATTAAACAATTGAAAGCAAAAATGTTTAAGATGGTTAATTTTGAAACCTTGTTTTTTCCACCCTGTTTAATTTTTATTGTGTAAAATCATTTTTCAGTGCAGTTTATATTTACATTAATTTTTACAATACAGTTTATATTAATGGAGAGGATGTTTTCAAGATATTTTTATACTTTTTGCGCTTTTTTGCTTTTTTCTCTTATTACAACTTTGATGCGGTCGCATCAAAGTTGTAATAAGCGTGAATGATAAATGCTTTACTAAAAACTGAAAACCAAAAAAGAAAATTAGCCTTACGCTTTTGCACAAATGTGACAGAGAGTATTTTTCGTGACAAAACTTTCGTGCTTTAATGCACGAAAGTTTTGTCAGAGAATAGGTTTATTTTTATTTTTGGTTGCTATTTTTTAGAGAACAGATTTATTTTATTTTTTTATTTTTGATTACTATTTTTTGCGGAAAATTTTTGCATACTATTTTTTTTATTTACCTTTTTTATTTACCAAAAAATTTTTCTCCCAAATTTCTTCTATCCAAATAATTGCTATAGCAATTATTTGGATAGAAGAGGAAATAGGTAAATTTATAAATTTATTGGTTATATGCAAGAGAAAGGGTGTCAACTTTCATCTTGCATATAACCATTCATCTTGCATATAAACCATTAATCTCATTTTATTTTTATGATTTTCAAGGAACCCGGTTCTTTCCTGATCCTTAATCAAAGATGGGGGGGACAGACCCCCCTCAAATTGAGGAGGGTCTGTCCCCCCCCAAAATTGGGAACAGCGATAATAGTTCTTTAAGAGTAATGTTTTGGCAAACAGGAGCCAAATTATGCTTGGCTCCTTTTTATTTTTTCAATAGCTTCGCTTAACATCTGACAATATAAATTTAAGCCTATTTTATTAATGTTTCCCGATTGTTCTTTGCCCAGAATATTGCCCGCCCCTCTTATTTCCAAATCAGTTTGGGCAATGCGATAGCCCGCTCCCAATTCTTGCGCTTGCTTTAAGGCAGCCAGTCTTTTTTTTGCTAGCCCTTTGAGTGTGCCGCGGGGATAAAGAAAATAAGCAAAACTTTGTTTATCGCTTCTGCCGATTCTGCCGCGCAATTGGTATGCCTGCGCCAAGCCCAATTTGGTGGCATTGTCCACAATGAAGGTGTTGGCATTGGAAATATCCAAGCCATTTTCAATAATAGTGGTGGCTAAAAGCAAATTAATTTTGCCGTTTTGGAAATCGTTTAATGTTTTGATAATCTCTTTTTCGCTCATTTTGGCATGTAAAATGCCAATGTGTGCTTTGGGATAATCGCCTAATAAATCCTGCAAAAATTTTTTAAAAGATAAAATTGTTTGCACCCTGTTGTGCAAAAAATAGATTTGGCCATCTCGGGCTAATTCTTTTTTGAGAGCATTTTTAATAACCTCTTTTTGAAAAGGCAAAATAAATGTTTGAATAGGCTTTCTGCCATCGGGAGGCGTATGAATGAAACTGATTTGTTTTAGGGATGACAGAGCCATATAGAGCGTGCGGGGAATAGGCGTGGCAGAAAGATAAAGAACATCTAAAGCAGGGTTTTGCGCTCTTAATATTTCTTTTTGCTTCACGCCAAATTTTTGCTCATCATCAATTACCAAAAGCCCCAGATTGTGAAAGCGGATATTTTTGTTCAAAACAGAGTGTGTGGCTATTAAAATATCAATAGTGCCTTTTTGCAAGGCATCATAAATTTTCTTTTTTTCACTCATATTTTGCAAGCGAGAGAGTAGGGCGATTTTCACGGGCAGGCGCGCCAAACGTTTTTGAAATGTCTGGAAATGCTGGCTTGCCAAAACAGTGGTGGGGCACATTAGAACTGCTTGGCGATTGTTTTCTGCTGCTAAAACACAAGCGCGCAAAGCCACTTCTGTTTTGCCAAAGCCTACATCCCCGCAAATGACGCGGTCTGCGGGTTTTTCTTTGGCAAAATCATTTTCAATTTCTTTTAAGCATTGCGCTTGGTCAGCAGTAAGCGCGTAAGGAAAACTGGTTTGCAGTGTTTCATATAACTCCCTTTTTACATAAGGAGGTCGTTGGGCAATCTCTTTTTGACTAAACATTGTTAATAATTCTTTGGCAAATGCCTCTGCCTCTTCTTTGATTTTGTATTTGGTCTTTTGCCAAAGATTACTTCCCAGGCGTGATAGTTTGGGTTCAGCAAAGCCAATATAGCGCGTTAGTTTTCGCTCTAATCCAAAAGGCACATATAGTTTATCTCCGTTAGCGTATTCTAAAACATAGTAATTTAATTTTGCGTTTTGCGTTTTGAATTTTAAACTTTGTTCAATACCAACAAACCGGCCTATGCCGTGGTCAAGATGCGTTAAATAATCGCCTTGTTTTAATCCCTTTAAGTCGCTGAAGATTTTTTGGGATTTGAGCCGTTTTTTCAAAAGCGCCTTAGCGCTTGTTTCGTCTGCGATTTGCAAGGGCAGTTTTTCTATGTGTTCAATTTTACTGCCCAAAAAATCCAATCGTATGGCAAAGGGCGTGTTCACCGGAAAAATGTCTATAATGCCTCCCAAAAGAGAAAAATCACCGGGCTGTTCAATTTTAAAAACCTTTTCATAGCCCATTTCATCAAGTTTTCTTAAAACCTCACTCACATTTATTTTTTGCTCTTTTTGCAAAAACAGGGTGTTGTCTTGCCAAAAGGACTGGGTTTTTTGCGCTTTTAAAATTTGCGTTAAATTTTCTTCAAACCAAGAAAACTCCTTTTCCAAAAAGTAGGGAGTGATACTTACAATTAAAATATGCTCTAATTTTTCCATAAAAATTGACTTTTGGCAGAAAGAGAGTAATATAAAAGTCAGGAGGTGATTAAAATGATTTTTAATTTAAAAGAGAATGTATCACAGAGGGAGCACTGTGCCCCTGACGGCAAAATTTTTGCTGTCAGTTTTTGGAGAAATAACGAAAGAGTCTTTTTTTATTCAATCCCCCCTGGATGTTCTATGCAGAAGGCAGAGGAGGATTGTAGATGTTTTTTGCGCGCTAAAGGATTATTAAAAGAATAGCGCGCAAGAAAACCCTATAGCGCTATCAATTTTGCTATAGGGTTTTTTAATTTCCCAATAAATTTTTTATTGTTTGTTTTGCTTGCGTTATGATACTATTTAATTGTTTTTTTTCTGCTTTGGTGAATTTTTTTAGCACAAAATCCTCGGCTTTTAATTTTATCTCAGGAGCAACGAGAGGCCTGATGCCGATTTTGATACGTTTGAAATTTTTTGTGCCCAATGCTTTAATAATAGACTCAACACCATGGTGCCCGGCCGAGCTGGAGTTTTCTACCATCTTTACTTTGCCAAAGGGCAAATCAAAATCATCATGCACTACTATTAAATCTTCAGTTTTTAATCTCCATTTTTCCAGCAGGGCTTTTACAGCAGTGCCTGAGTTGTTCATATAGGTTTGGGGTTTGGCAAGCAGGACCTCTTTACCATTTATAATGCCTTGGGTGATTTGCGCTTTTGTTTTTTTGTCTAAACGAAACTTGAGGAAATTATTTTCCTTTTGAAAAGCGTCCAGCATCACAAAGCCGATATTGTGGCGTGTATTTTTAAATTTTAAGCCCGGATTACCCAAGCCCACAAAAAGCAGCATACATTTTACTCATTATTCTCATTAACCTGATTATTCTCAATAAAATTGATAATTGAATTTTTCAATTATAGCACAACTTGCTTATATTTAAATAGTTTGGTAAAATAAACTAAAAAAATTATGGCTATCAAACCTGTATTTATTTTTATTGCGGAAGTTTTGCAGGTGGTAATTATTGCTTTGGCGATTGTTTTGCCGATTCGCTTTTTTATTTTTCAGCCCTTTATCGTAAAAGGCGCCTCGATGGAGCCTAATTTTCATGAGGGCGATTATTTGATTATTGATGAAATTAGTTATAGGTTGCACGAGCCCCAAAGAGGAGAGGTGATTGTTTTTAAATATCCTTTAGATACCTCAAAACGATTTATCAAAAGAGTTGTAGGGCTGCCCGGAGAAACAGTGCAAGTGGACAAGGGAAGGGTTATTATAAACACTGTGGCTGGTGAGAAAATTATACTTGACGAAACACCTTATCTTACCATACCATTAAATGCTGTTAATACTAATTTAGACACAGCACAAATACAATTGCAGCAAAACGAGTATTTTGTTTTAGGAGACAACCGCAATTATTCTTTTGATTCGCGCAGTTGGGGCGCTTTGCCCAGAGAATATATTATTGGCAGGGTGGTGTTTAGGGCGTGGCCCCCTTTACAAATGACAGTCTTGGGCGCGCCCCGCTATAGCCATTAAGGGCACGATTTTGGGGCCTTGCTTTGACAGCACAAATTTTTTCTATACTTTGGTTGCAAAAACTTTAAAGTTAAAAAAGATTCATACGCGTTATTCATTAACACAATATGGCAAAAGATATTTATCAAACTCCCACAGGCATGCATGATTTGTTTGCAATAGATATAGACTTACTGGAAAAGATAGAAAATAACGCTCGCAAGATAGCTGATTTTTATGGCTTTGAACGTTTTGAGCCGCCTTTATTGGAATTTACACATCTTTTTGAAAAAGGCACAGGTGAATTTACTGATATTGTAGAAAAAGAAATGTATAATCTGAAAACAAAAGGCGGGGACTTATTAACATTGCGCCCTGAATATACTCCTTCTATTGCAAGAGCTTATATTCAACACGGGATGCAAAACTTGCCCAAGCCTGTAAAATTATGGTATTGTGGTCCTGTGTTTCGTCACGAAAGGCCGCAGGCAGGAAGATTCAGACAATTTCACCAATTGGGATTTGAAGCATTGGGTTCAGAGCAGGCGGTGCTTGATGCGATGATTGTGCAGATGTTTACTGCTCTTTTGCAAACAATAGGCGTTAAAAAAATTTTGGTGCAGGTAAATTGCATAGGAGATAGTCAATGCCGGCCCGCTTTTCGAAAGTCCCTGGTTGGTTATTTTAGAGCGCGCAGCGCTTCTTTGTGCCCTACGTGCAAAACACGATTAAAGAAAAATCCTTTGAGAATTTTGGATTGCAAGGAAGAAAAGTGTGAGAAAATAAAAAAGGGCGCGCCCCAAATACTGGATTATTTGTGCAAAGAGTGCCATAATCATTTCAAGAGTTTTTTGGAGATATTGGAAGAGTTGGAAATTCCTTATGCGCTCAATCCTTATTTAGTGAGAGGTTTGGATTATTACACCAAAACTGTTTTTGAGATTGAAGAAGACAGTGAGGCAGGGAAGATGCAGGGCGCGTTGGTGGGCGGTGGTAGATATGATGGGTTAATAAAATTATTAGGAGGCAAAGATACGCCGGCTGTGGGTGGGGCTTTGGGCGCGGAAAGAGTGATTGGTTTGTTAAAAAATAGAATGTCAAAAAAGCCAACCCCAGAGCAGACAGTGAAAATTTTTTTAGCGCAGGTGGGAGAATTAGCGCGCAGAAAGGCGTTAAAACTTTTTGAGATGTTAAGACAAGCCAACCTCCAAGTGGGCGAAGCACTGCATAAAGATTCTTTATCGGCGCAGTTGAAAATGGCTGATAAGGCATGCGCCCAATACACATTGATTATTGGTCAAAGAGAAGCATTAGACAATCAGGTGATTATCAGAGAAATGAAATCAGGAAGGCAGAAAATTGTGGATATGGATAAAGTAGTGAAAGAATTGAAAAATAATATCTGATGATTGAATTATTATAATTAACCTAATTATTCTAATTAACCTAATTATGGATTGTGTTTTTTGTAAAATTGTTCACAAAGAATTGCCCGCGCAAATTGTTTATGAAGACAACAAGGTGATGGCGTTTAAAGATATTCACCCTAAGGCTTTTTATCATATTTTGCTTGTGCCCAAAGAACACATAGAGTCGGTAAACAGTGAGCGCTCAGAAGAAAAAATAAAAGACTTGATTTTCGCTGTGAAACATATTATAAGCAAAGAAGGGATTAGTGATTATAAACTTGTTTTTAATGTGGGCAAAAAAGCCGGTCAAACCATTGAGCATTTGCATATGCATTGTTTAGCAGGAACAAATATTCAAATGCCGTAAAAATATAACTATTAAAAATATGCCTTTAAAAGCAACAAAACAACCACGCGAACTTTCTGTGGAGCTTGCCAAACGTTTTGCCCAGAGATTAAGACAAAGCGGTATTTTATTGGAAGCAAGGAAGCGCCAGTTTTGGTCAAGGCCAAAAAGCAGGAATTTGGCAAAACGTTCTGCCTTGCGTCGTTTGGCAAAGCGTCAGGAATATTTGCAGTTGAAAAGCCAGTTAAAAAAATAAAACCCTTTTATTAAACGTTGGTTTCTATTTTAACATAATAGTTTATAATGATAGAGGTGCTTAATCTTACCAGACAACGCATTAACACAGAGAAATTGTTGTTGATGGTGCGTAAAATTCTCTACCTTGAAAAATCCGGGCAGTGGGATATTTCTGTTTGCCTGATAGGCGCGCGCCGTATGAGAGAAATCAATAGAAAATTTAGAAAAAAAGATGCTGTTACAGATGTTTTAAGTTTTGGCGAATTGCAGGGGCCAAACGGGAAAACAAAACTGGGCCAGATTATGATTTGTGTGCACCAGGTGAAAAAAAATGCTCGCGCCTTACAAAAGAGTTTTGAGGAAGAATTAAAATCTGTTTTGGTGCATAGCGTATTGCATCTTTTGGGATATGAACACGAAAAGTCAAAGCAAAAAGCGCACATAATGAAACAAAAAGAAAAGGAGTATGAAGATAAATTAGCCTAATTATTCTAATGAACCTAAAATTGGAATATCCAAATTTAGAATAATTAGAGCAATAAGAAAATAATTAATATAGTTTTAGATTTTATGCACTCTTTTACACTTGCCGCTATTGATATAGGTTCTGGTTCTGTTAAAGGAATTGTGGCTCAAAAAGATTTTTCTTCAGGAGAAATAGATGTTTTAGCTGCAGCTGTGCACAAAAGTTTAGGGGTGCGCAATGGCGAAGTAGTATATCCCGAACAGGCTGCTCAATCTATCAGGAATGTGGTAGATGATTTAAGCAGAGAAAGCGGTTTAAAGATTAAAGAAGCAGTTGTGAATGTGGGCGGCATTCATCTTTTTTCCTTAAATTCCCGGGGCTTGGTTTCTGTGTCCCGGGCTGATCAGATTATTGTAGAAGAAGATATTAATAGGGCGCTCAAGGAAGCGCAGGTGGTTCGCTTAAAAAATAACTATGAAATTATAGAGGTGTTTCCCAGAGAATTCATTTTAGACGGAGAAAGAGGAGTAAAAGAGCCCAGGGGTTTACGCGCCAGTCGTTTGGAAGTGGATGTGCTTTTGGCAGAGATTTTTTCACCGGTGCTGACAAATTTGGAAAAGGCAATGGCGTTGGCGGGATTAGGATGTGCGCAAACCTATCTTACGCCATTAGCCTCCGCCCGCGCTGTTGTTTCTGAGGAACAAAAAGAATTGGGAGTGGCAGTGGTAGATATTGGCTTTGCTCTTACTGCTTTGTCTATTTTTGACAAAGGAGATTTGGTGGATTTTGCTTTTTTCCCTGTGGGTTCTTCTCATATTACCAACGATCTGGCTATTTTACTGCGCACCGAAATTCAAACAGCCGAACAAATAAAGAAAGAATTTGGTACGCTTAAGATAAAAGAAAAAAAAGCCGGCAGCGAAAAAATTAAAATTCCTGAAAAGAATTTAGATTTTTCCAGCCGGTTTTTGAGAGAAGTAATTGAGTCCCGTATTGGAGAGATTTTTGGGGAGGTGCAAAAAACATTTAAAAAAATACAGCCAACACCTCAATTACCCTGTGGTGTTTTGCTGACAGGGGGAGGGGCGCTTTTGCCGGGCTTGGCTGATTTTGTGCGTCAAAAAATTAAACTACCTTGCAGGTTGGGGGAAGTAAAAGATTTTAAAGGAGTTGATGCGGCGCAATTTTCTACTTGTTGCGGTTTGGCTCTTTTGACATTTGATGAATGGGGAGACACAAAAGGGAATATTGGTGCTGTTGCTCGTGTGGGTAGAACAATGAAAAGAATTTTTAAAACATTTCTTCCGTAAGACGATAAGGAGTGAGCAGGGAACCCAGTTCCCTTCTATGGGCAGTTTGCATTATTAGCATATGGTATTTTATGTTAATTAATCATCTTCCTAAAATTAAGGTTGTGGGTATTGGTGGTTCTGGCGTGAATGCTGTGACGCGTATGCACAAAGAAAACATTAGTAATATAGAATTAATTGCTGTGAACACAGATGCACAGGTTTTAAAAAATTGTCCGGTGGCAAAGAAAATTTTGATTGGTAAAAAAATTACAGGCGGTTTCGGAGCGGGTATGGATATGCAGTTGGGAGAAAAAGCGGCAAAAGAGAACTATCAAGAATTAAAGCAGGCTCTGGAGGGGGGTCAGCTTATTTTTTTAACCTGCGGTTTGGGAGGGGGCACGGGCTCAGGGGCTATTAGTGTTTTAGGAGAAATTGCCAAACTAAACGGTGCTTTAACAATAGCAGTGGTCACCCTGCCTTTTTCTTTTGAGGGCGCGCAAAGAAAAAATATTGCCCAGTGGGCTTTAAAGAAAATGGAAAATAAGGTTGATAGTTTTTTAGTTATTCCCAACGACCGTTTATTAAAAATCACCGGGCCTGCCTGCACCTTAGAAAATGCTTTTTGGCTTTGTAATGGTATTTTGCGCGAGGCAGTAAAAGGCATTGCGGATTTGATTTCTTCCCCTCATATTATAAGTGTGGATTTTGCGGACCTGAAAAATATTCTGCGCAATTCAGGCAGGGCTTTTTTGGGTATCGGTAGGGCAAAAGGAGAAAAAAGGGCTTTATCTGCTGCCAGTTCTGCTATGCAATCCTCTTTGCTTGATTTTTCTTTAAAAGAAGCAGAGGGTATTTTGTTGAATATTGCCGGGGACGAAGATTTATCTTTAGCAGAAGTGAATATGGTGGCTGCTTTTATCAAAAAAAACGCCCATCCCCAAGCTAAAATAATTTTTGGCGTTTCTCAAGACAGCGGCTTAGAAAAAGGAGAATTGAAGGTTACTCTCATAGCTACTGCCAGATGTCAAGCGGTATAAAAAAAGAATTTTTAGCGCGAGAACAGCAGGGCATTGTGGTGGTGCAGAGAAAATATTTTTTAAGTTGCAGAAAAGCTTTTTGGGAAAATTTTTTTTTGCGTCTTTTATTAAAAACCAAAAATCAAAAATAAAAAAATAAGCGATAAGTTATCCACAACTATTTTTTTCTTTTTCAGTATAATAGAGTAATAACCTGTTAGGAGTTAGCTCGTTGAGTTTTGAAAGACCGCAAAGCGCAAAAACTTCTAACAGGATTTTTGTCTCTATAAAGGTTTAAGACAGCACAGTTTACCCCGTAACACACCGTTAGGTTGTCGCTATTGAGATTAAGGCATTTTTTGTGCCGCGATAAATTTTTAAATCTCCAACCACCAAAAGTGTGTTACGGGGTAAACTGTTTAAATTTTATGTCTAATGTTGTTTCATTAGTGCAAAAAGTGAGAAAGCGCGATAATACCTTGGTTGATTTTGACCAGAATAAAATCAAGGACGCTATTTTTAAAGCCATTACTGCTGCGGGTGAGGGCGATGGAGATAAATCGCAGGAACTTTCCCAAAGAGTAGTGGAGTTGTTAAACCGTCGTTTCAAAAATGGTGAAATTCCTTCTGTGGAGCAAATTCAGGATATTGTAGAAGAGGTGTTAATTTTGGCGGGATTAGTTAAAACCGCTAAAGCCTATATTTTATACCGCGAACAGAGGCGGCGTGTGAGAGAAGCGGTTGCGGTGAGTGAAGAAGCAGTGGACCGCTTGGATGCTTATTTGGGCAGAAATGATTGGGAGGTGCAGGAAAACGCTAATATGGCTTTTTCTTTGCAGGGTTTAAATCACTATGGCACTTCTTATATTATTAAAAAATACTGGCTGAATAAAATTTATCCTCCGGAAATCAGAGAGGCAAATGAATCTGGGGATTTTCATTTACATAATTTAGATACCTTGGCGCCCTATTGCTCTGGCTGGGATTTATACGACTTTTTAATCAAAGGATTTGGAGGGGTGAGTGGCAAATTAGAATCAAAACCGCCCAAACACTTACAGGCTGCTTTGGGTCAGGCGGTTAATTTTATTTACACCTTATCGGGAGAGGTGGCAGGGGCAGTGAGTTTTAGTAATTTTGATACCCTTTTGGCTCCCTTTATTCGCTACGATAATTTAAACTATCAACAAGTAAAACAATCTCTCCAAGAATTTTTATTTAATATGTCTATCCCGACTCGGGTCGGTTTTCAAAGTTTAGCCTGGGATGAACCGATAATCATTAGACATAAAGGGAAAATAAAATTTATTGAAATTGGAAAACTGATTGATAATGAATTTGAAAAGAATTTTCACCGGATTATTGAACAACATCCTCAAAGTTTTGCTGTTGAAAATCACGATGATTATTATACTTTATCCTTTAATTCTGAAGGAAAAGCAACCTGGGCCAAAGTAAAAGCTTTCATTAGACATAAGGTTCCTGAAAATTCAGAATTTTTAAAAATTAGAACCAATCGAGGCGAAGCCAAAGTTTCTCAAGGTCACTCTTTATTCAGGTTTGAAAGTTTTAACCATCAATTTAATCCCGAATCTATTCCAGCTTTAGAGGTTAAAGTAGCCAAAGACTATCGTTATTTGAATTCTAAAAATCATTTTATTGCCTTAAAATCTGTTGAAAATTTTGGGGAAAAGGAAAAATTGGATCTATTTGAATTAATTGATGAACTTCCCCAGCTTCAGAAAAAAATTTTTGTTAAAATAAACCCAACTAAAACTGTATCTCAAATTAAAGAAAATATTTTTAAAGAATATCAAGGTTTTCTTCCTTTTTGGAAAAACTTTGATTTCCACGATAGAAGTAGTTGGCGACAATGGTTAAGGTCAGGATCGGTCAGATATGATGTTTGGAAAAATTTTGGTGAGCCAGAAAGGGAAGCGGAGTTAAGATTTAAAAATAATAATATCTGGTACCCAAGATTTTTAAAAGGAAAAGATTTAATTAATTTTGTAAAAATCTGTGCCTGGTACTTGTCTGAAGGTCATTCTGGTCTTACTACGCCGATTTATCTTTTTCAAGGGAAGAAAAAAATAAAAAAGGAGTATTATCAAGAAATTTTAGATGCCCTTAAAGAATTGAGAGCTTTGGGTCAAGTAGAGAAAGGTAAAGGTTTTTCCAAAAAGGAAAATAAAGTAGGAATTATTTGCAAAATTTCAGGAAAGGGACTTTTGTCTGAATTGATAAGTTGGAGTTCTAATATCTATTCCTTCAATAAAGTTATTCCCTGGTTTATTTTTGAACTTTCTCCAAAATATCAAAAGATTTTCATTAAAACTCTATTAAAGGGAGATACTGCCGAATATCCTCAATATTGGGACTATTCTACTACTTCTAAAAAACTGAGCTCAAGTTTAAGTTTATTATTAGCTCAAAATAATTTTAGATTCAGTGTCTATACTGAAAGGGTAAGCGAAAAAAATAAAAATTGGCGAGACCAATATATAATCAGAGTTTTTAAAGAAGATGCTAAACCAAGAAAAGAATATGTTGTGAATAATTTTGAGGCGAGAGTTTGTCTCGGAATGGAAAAATTTAAATATCAAAAAGAATATGAATATGATATCTCGGTTGATCTACCTCAAGAAAATTTTGTTGGGGGAGCGGGATTATTAGTTTTTCATAATAGTCCATTTTCAAATATCACTTTAGATTTAAAACCCTCACCAAATTTTGCTAAACAGCCAGTGATTATCGGCGGTAAACCTCAAAATGAAACATATGAAAAGTTTGAAGAAGAAATGAAAATTTTTGATAAAGCACTTTTTGAGGTTTATTTGGAAGGCGACAAGAATCAAAGAGTTTTTACTTTTCCAATCCCAACAATTAATATTGTTAAAGATTTTCCCTGGGATGAGCCAGCTTTTGATGGAATTTTCGAAGCCTCAGCAAAATACGGAATAAATTATTTTGCCAATTATATAAATTCGGAAATGAAACCGGAAGATGTGCGCTCGATGTGCCTCGATGGAAAAGAAGAAGTTTTAATTAGAAATTCAAAGAAAATAAGAAGAGCATCAATTCGAGAAATTGCCGAAAATTATAAGACGAGAGATTTTGATAGAGAGGGCTGGGCGGATTGTAAAAAAGAAGGAAACTTGGAAGCCTTATCATTAAATCCTCAAACTCTAAAATTAGAATGGTCGCCAGTAAAGAGATTTTTAAAGATCGTAGATAGTAAAGGAGTGGAAATTATTACTGAAGATGGTAAAAAAGCTATATTCTCCATGAAACATCCAATGGCAATTTACACATCTAATGGAATTCAGATGAAATTTGCCAAAGATGTAAAAATTGGAGAAAAAATTTTAGTAACTAATTCACTGCAAAAGCTTCAGAAAATAGGTAACTCAAAAGATAAACTGAAATTACAAAAGGTTCAACCAGTATCGGTCAGAAAAATAAAAATCAGAAATTATAAAGAGCTGAAAGAATTTTATGATCTGGAATTAGAAAAGAATCATCTTTTTATTCATTCTTTGGGACAAATTTCTTTCAATTGTTGTCGTTTACGTTTGGATCTTACAGAGCTTTACAACAGAGGGGGAGGGGGATTGTTTGGCAGTGGTTCTAACACAGGCAGTATTGGGGTGGTAACCATTGGTATGGCTCGCATCGGTTATTTATCAAAAACAAAGAGGGAGTTTTTGGAAAGATTGGCAAAGATAATGGATTTGGCAAAAGAAAGTTTGGAAATCAAAAGAAAGGTTATTGAGAATTTTATGGAAAAAGGATTGTATCCCTATTCGCGCTTTTATTTGCAGGGCATAAAAAAAGCCAGAGGCCAATATTATGCTAATCATTTTTCCACTATTGGGTTGGTGGGAATGAACGAGGCTCTTTTGAACTTTATGGGCAAGGATATTGGCTCGCCCGAAGGAAGGTCTTTTACCTTGGAGGTATTGGATTTTATGCGAGAAAAATTAGTGCTTTATCAGGAACAAACAGGCAATATTTACAATTTAGAAGCCACGCCCGCCGAATCAACCGCGACGCGTTTGGCGCGCAAAGACAAAGCGCTTTATCCTGATATTATCACCGCAGGCACAGCCCGTGATCCTTATTATACCAATTCCACAATGTTGCCGGTAAATTACACAGATGATATCTGGGAGGCTTTACAGTTGCAGGACGAAATTCAATGCAAGTACACGGGGGGGGTGGTGATGCATTTGTTTTTGGGCGAACAAATTTCCGATGTGAACACTTTAAAAATACTGCTCAAAAAAATTTTCCAAAATTTCCATTTGCCTTATTTAACTTTCACCCCCACCTTTTCTATTTGCCCCGTGCATGGTTATTTATCAGGCGAGCACTTTTTCTGCTACAAATGTACTATTGAGCAGCCTTGCGAGGTTTATTCAAGGGTGGTGGGATATTACAGGCCCGTGCAGCAATTTAATTCTGCCAAGCAAGTAGAATATAAAGAACGGAAAAACTTTCAGATTAAAACGGATTTAATCGATCAAAACACTCCACCATCAAGTTAATTTTTCCTTCTTTTTATTTATCGCTTTATTTTTATGCGCATCGGAGGATTGCAAAAATTAACACTGATTGATTTTCCTGATACCTTGGCTTGCACTGTTTTTTTGTCTGGCTGTAATTTTCGCTGTCCGTGGTGCTATTCCCCGGAACTGGTTTTGCCCCAATATATTCAAGAGCAGCCTGGCATTGAAGAAAAAGAATTTTTTCATTTCTTAAACAGTAAAAAGGGTTTGATAGACGGTGTGGTGATTTGCGGAGGCGAACCTACTTTGCAGGAGGGTTTGCCTCTTTTTTGTTCCAAGATTAAAAATTTAGGCTATAAAGTAAAGTTGGATACCAATGGTTCTAATCCTGCTATGCTGGAAAAATTATTGCAATTAAAATTAGTGGATTATGTGGCAATGGATGTGAAAGCGCCCAAAGCGCGCTATGTGCAGGCAGTGGGTTTTGCCAATGATTCAGGATATTATTTGGCAGAGAAAATTGAAAAATCTATTTCTTTGCTCAAAAACAGCTCCATTGATTATGAATTTAGAACCACGGTGGTGCCAGGCGTGCACAGCAAGAAAGATATTGTGGAAATTGCTCTTTGGCTAAAACCTGCCAAACGTTATTTTTTGCAGAATTTTCGGCCCGAAAAAACCCTCAATCCTCTTTTTGAAAGATACGTACCCTTTGAAAAAGAAGAAATGTATCAAATGCGGGAAGCCATTATGCCCTTTTTTGATATGGTGGGCGTGCGCTGAAATTATTAGTTCAAATTTTTCTTTTGGCGGCGATTTTTTATTTTTCGTTTTGCTTGTCAATAGCAAATTGTCACCTCCTCCTTCTAAAATTTTGTTTTTTGCGCTGCTTGCTTTTATTGTTGGTGTTGGTGTGAGTTCTTTTTGGGCAATTCCTTCATTTATTATAGGAGAACTTTTTGTTTTAGGATTTTTTTATTTTTTGCTTTTTTTGTTGTGGGGTATATATGATATTGGGCACCATAAAACCCCTCGTTATTTTTTAGCGGGTATTGCCTTGGGTTTGTGTCTTCTTGCTTTGGGTTTTGGTTGTTGGAGAGCTAAGGGTGTTTCTACTGCAAAGATTACTGATACGCACAAGGACGATATTTCTTCTTTTTTTGCTTTGGGCGCGGTTAAGGAAAAGTTCAGGGAAGTGATTAAAAATAATTTACCCAGCCCCCAGTCAGCCATTTTAGGGGGTATTTTATTAGGAGACAAATTAAATATCAGTAGAGAATGGAAGCAAAAATTATCCTATACAGCCACCAGTCATATTGTAGCAGTTTCCGGAATGCATATTATTATTTTAACCCAAATAATAGTTGGCTTGGGTATTATAATGGGATTATATCGTCAGCAGGCTTTATGGCTTTCTTTGAATATAATCTGGCTTTTTACTGCTTTAATAGGATTTCCTGCTTCAGCTGTGCGAGCAGCCGTTATGGGTTCTTTTTTATTACTCTGCCAGATATTGGGCCGGCAGTCAGCTGGTTTGCGCGCCCTGATTTTGGCTGTGGCTTTAATGCTGGCAATTCAGCCTCATCTTTTAAGATATAATTTAGGATTTCAACTTTCTGTTTTAGCCACCTTGGGTTTAATTCATTTTGGAGGACTGGTGGAAAAAGCACTGGAGAGAATAAAAATATTTTATGTTCTTGGATTGCCTGCTGTGATGTCGCCCTTTTTATCAGCCCAGGTTTTTGTGCTGCCTCTTTTGATATATAATTTTGGTTATATTTCTTTGGTGGGTTTTGTGGTAAATATCTTCATTGCGCCCTTGATACTTCCTATTATGGTGTTGGGTTTTATTTTTTTGCTTTTTGGTGCTTTAAGCAGTGCTTTGGCAATAGTTTTGGCTTGGCCTGTTGGCGTTTTGCTTTCTTTAATGGTGGATATTGTTGATATTTTTTCTAAAATGCCCTGGGCAGTGTGGCGTTTTTAAGATATTGGCAATTTCAAGCAAAGAAAATCGTCCGGGGTCTGACCCCGGACAGACCTCGTTAGGGTTTTATTTTGCTCTTTTTTGTGCTATAATACCAATGATGAAATCATATTAAACAACCACAAGATTATGGGTATAAAAATCAAAAAGTTTATAGATGTTAGAAAACAAGCAGGTAGTTTTCAAAACGCCTTTCGCGGGCTCAAAACCGCATTTTGCGAAGAACAGAGTTTTAAAATTCAGGTTATTACTGCTTTATTGGTGCTGGTTTTAATGTTTTATTTTCCCCTGCACTACATTGAAAGAGCCATTATTTTATTAGCTATTATTTTTGTTTTGGGGCTGGAACTAATTAACTCGCAAGTGGAGAGAATAATGGATGTGGTGCAATTTGACCATAACCCTAAAATAAAAGCCATTAAAGACCTTTCAGCGTCTGCTGTTTTGATTGCCGCATTAGGCGCTTTGGCAATCGGCTTTTTTATCTTTTTACCCTATTTACTGTAATTGGCTCAATGTTTTGCCATTTTCTGCGCTCAAAGCAGTGTTTTTATTAACAGCACAAATATACGTTTTTTAGCGAGTTGTTTTTTGTGATTTTGGAGTGTTTCCGTTTTCTTTTTATTTTCAATATTCAATGAAATAATTTTCCAGAACAGTTCTTGAAAATCAAAAATATGCCATATTTTTATTCGCTTGCAAAAATAAATGAGCAGATAAAAAAGTTGCGCGTTGGTGTAAAAAACAAATGGTTGCGCTGCCAAAATTATTTTGTTGATTTGGCGCACAAAAAAATCAGCCTTCTTTTTTTGGCCGGCGGTATTTTAGGAATAATCATTTTGAGTTTTTGCGTGGGGGTGGCAATGACACAAGGATTTTTGGGAGAAAATTCTTTTGCCTCCCGTTATCTGCCGGTTTTTTTCATTAAAGAAAAACAAAACACGCTTTCTGCGCCCTCTAATAATCCCTTTTCTTCTTTGCGGGAAAGCCCGGTATCTCAGGAACAGGCGGTGGTGAGCGCGGTGCAAAAGGCTTTGCCCGCGGTGGTGAGTATTATTATTACAAAAGATGTGCCTGTGTATGAGCAATATATGGAACGTCAGTCTTTTGGCGATTTTTTTGGTATGCCCTTTTTTGAAATTCAGATTCCCCGCACCAGGCAAAAAGGCACGCAAAAACAAATTGTGGGCTCGGGCACCGGATTTTTGGTTTCTGATGATGGTATGATTTTAACCAATAAGCATGTGGTAAACGACAAACAAGCCGAGTATACAATTGTAACTTACGAAGGTAAAAAGCATAATGCCAAGGTATTGGCAAGAGATCCCTTGCAGGATTTGGCGATATTAATGGTGCAAAACAATAGCGCAGAAAAGTTCCCTGTGTTAAGGTTTGGCGATTCTGATAAAATACAAATCGGCCAGTCTGTGATTGCGATTGGCAATGCCTTGGGAGAGTTTAGCAATTCTGTGTCAGTGGGGGTTATTTCAGGCAAGGGCAGAAGAATTACTGCTTCAGGGGGAGGTATATCAGAAACATTAGAAGATATTTTACAAACCGATGCGGCTATTAACAAAGGAAATTCCGGCGGCCCTCTTTTAAATCTACAAGGAGAAGTGATTGGTATTAATGTGGCTATGTCAGAGGGCGCGCAAAATATTGCTTTTGCCATTCCGATTAATAAAGCCAAAAGAGATGTTTATCAGGTAAAAACACAAGGCAGAATTGTTTATCCGTTTTTGGGCATAAGATATGTTTTGATTACCCCGGAAATTCAACAAGCCAACCAGTTAAGTGTTGATTATGGTGTTTTGGTGGTGGGCGATCCAAAAGCCCAAGAGCCTGCGGTGGTGCCCGGCTCCGCCGCAGACAAAGCGGGTATTAGAGAAGGTGATATTATTTTGGAAATTGACGGTATGAAAATTACAGCGCAAAGACCGCTTTCCAAAATACTGCAGGAGCGCTATATGCCCCAAGATAAAGTGTTGTTAAAATTATTGCGCGATAAAAAAGAAATTAACACAGAAGTTATTTTAGGAGAAAAAGCAGGGGAGTAGACAAAATTTGCCTTTTGCGTTAAAATATAAACAGAAGAGAACTCGGTTCCTTCCTATTCCCCTCTCATTTCCTTCTAAGGAACTTTGGTTCTTTGGAAGAAAAACATATGCCAATTGATTGGACAAAAATTTATAAAAAATATAAAGGAGTATGGGTTGCAATGGAAGATGACGAACAAACAGTTATTGCATTTGGGAAAACAGCCAAAGAAGCGTGGGAGCGAGCTAAACTTAAAGGTTGTAAGAAACCGATTTTGGCTTATATGCCAAAAAAATTAGTCACATACGTTGGTTTTGGGTTATGAAATTCCATTATAAAAAATATAGTCCAGAAATTTTACGCCCCGTAATTCCTGTTGTTATAAAATATAAAAATAAAGAGGTGGCTTACGAAGGCGCTTGTTGATTCGGGGTCCGATGTAAATATTTTTCCAGCCCAAATCGCGGAAATTTTAGGCATTGATATTAAATCTGGAGAGAAAAAAGAAGTTTGGGGAATTACCGGGGTTGGCGAGGATTATTATATTCATTCTGTGGAACTTATAGTAGGCACTTGGAGTTATGACGTTAAAGTGGGATTTCTGCCCCATATCGCTTATTTGGGTTATGGTATTTTGGGGCAGAAAGGATTTTTTGATGTTTTTGTAGTAAAATTTGACTTTTTAAAAGGCGAAATTGAATTAAAAACAAGGTATAAATTAACAGAAAATTTAAATAATTTTCAAAATTAATTTTTAGCATTTTGCTTGTTTTTTCCCAAAATAAAACATATGCCATTTGCACAAGGAGGAGATTTTACTTATAAAGCTCAAGAGGCAATTATGAAAGCTCATAGTTTTGCCCGAGAGCGCAACCAATCGCAGGTAGATGCCCTGCATCTTTTGCTTGCTTTGCTTGTTCAGCAAGAAAGTGTGGTAGTGGGCATCTTAAAGTCTTTGCAGGTTAATATTGATGATTTGAAAAAGCGCACAGAAATGGCTTTGGCTCGTTTGGGCACGGCGCGTGGTGGCCCTAATGTGATTGGCCAGTTTTATTTAACACAGGATATGGCGCAGGTTTTAGACAGTGCCAGAGAAGAAGCATTATCAATGGGCGATGAATTTATTTCTGTGGAGCATCTTTTGCTTAGCTTGCTTTCTGTGCCTACCAGAGCGCAGGAAATTTTAAAAACAGCGCGTTTTACTTCCCAATTATTGCAAGCGCCTTTGGACCGAGAAACAGTATTAAGAAAATTAGCAGAAATCAGGGGCGGCGAGCGCATTAGCGATCCCAATCCCGAAAGCAAGTTTGAGGTTATTAAAAAATATTCCCGCAACCTGACGGCTTTGGCTGTGGAGGGCAAATTAGATCCGGTGGTGGGCAGGGAAGCGGAAATCAGGAGATTAATGCAGGTGTTATCAAGGCGCACAAAAAACAATCCTGTTTTAATTGGCGAAGCGGGCGTGGGCAAAACGGCAATTGTGGAAGGCTTGGCAAAAAAAATTGTTAGTTTGGATGTGCCCGAAAGCCTAAAAGGCAAAGAAATTATTGCTTTGGATTTGGGCGCGTTGGTGGCTGGCACAAAATATCGCGGAGAGTTTGAGGCGCGTTTGAAAGCTTTTATCAACGAAATTGAACGCGCGCAGGACCACTATATTCTTTTTATTGATGAACTGCACACATTAGTGGGAGCGGGAGCAGCAGAGGGTTCTATTGACGCTTCCAATCTTTTAAAACCTGCTTTAGCCAGAGGCGAATTACGGGCTATTGGCGCCACTACCTTGAAGGAGTATCAAAAATATATTGAGCGCGATCCAGCTTTGGAAAGACGTTTTCAGCCTATTTTGGTGCAAGAGCCCTCTGTGGAGGACACCATTGCGATTTTGCGGGGTATTAAAGAAAAATACGAATTGCATCACGGGGTAAAAATAAAAGATTCCGCTTTAAGAGCAGCAGCAGAATTAAGCAGCCGCTATATTACTGATAGATTTTTGCCCGATAAGGCTGTGGATTTAATGGATGAGGCTGCTTCTGCTTTGAGGTTAGAATTGGAGTCAGAGCCAACCGAATTGGAAGAACTCAAAGAAGAAATTACAAAATTAGAAATTGAAAAAAGGGTTTTAAGCAAAGAACAAAACAATCCCCTGCGCTTAAAAGCAGTGGAACGTTCTCTGGCTGACTTAAACGAAAAAGTGCAAGCCATTAAAATGAAATGGGCTTCGGAAAAATCCCTTATTGGGGAAATTAAAAACCTAAAAAAAGAAATGGATCAGGTGTCTTTTCAAATAGAAGTGGCGCACAGAGAAGCGGATTTGCAAAAGGTGGCAGAATTAAAATACGGCAGAATGCCGGAATTAAAAAAACAATTAGCAGAAGCAGAAAAAAGATTGCAAAATCTGCAATCTCAAAACTCTATTTTAAAAGAAGAGGTCACAGAAGAAGATGTGGCTGCTGTGGTTTCCAAGTGGACGGGTATTCCGGTGGTGCGTTTGGTGGAAAGCGAAGCAAAAAAATTGGAAAAAATGGAAGAGGAATTAAAAAAGCGGGTGATTGGTCAGGACCAAGCCATCAGAGCTGTTTCTAATGCTATCAGGAGAGGAAGGGCTGGTATTGCTGATGAATCAAGGCCAATGGGTGTTTTTCTCTTTTTGGGTCCCACGGGCGTGGGCAAAACCGAAACAGCGCGCGCTTTAGCAGAGTTTTTGTTTAACACAGAAAAAGCGCTTATTACAGTGGATATGTCCGAGTATATGGAAAAGTACAGCGTGAGCAAAATTTTAGGTTCGCCCCCCGGCTATGTGGGATACGAGGAAGGAGGCCAATTAACAGAAAAGGTGCGCCACAGGCCTTACAGCGTTATTTTGCTTGATGAGATAGAAAAAGCGCATCCAGAGGTTTTTAATATCCTGTTGCAGATTTTTGAAGAGGGTCGTTTAACGGATTCCAAGGGCAGAGTGGTTTCTTTTAAAAACTGTATTATTATTATGACCTCTAATGTGGGTTCTGATTTTGTGGCGCAGATGAAGCCATTGGGTTTTGAAGTAAAAAAAGAAGACAGAGTGTTATTGAAAAAAGAAGACATTGAAAAGAAAATCCACGAAGCGTTAAAAGAAACATTTAAGCCGGAATTTCTCAACCGCATAGATGAGATTATTATCTTTAATTATTTGGGCCAAGAAGAGATTCGTCGTATTGTGGATCTGGAGTTGAAAAAAATTGAACAAAGATTGGAAAAAGCAAAAGGCATTAAAGTTCGTTTTTCCAAAGCGCTTTGTAATGTGGTGGCGCAAAAGGGTTTTAATCCTGATTTGGGAGCTCGGCCCTTAAAGCGGGTGGTCCAAAAACTTATTTTAGATCCCTTGGCTTTGAAAATCATTATTGGCGAGATTAAAGATAGGGACAGTGTTTTGGTGGATTTTCAAAATGAAAAAGTTGTTTTTAGGGTCAGTTCTGGCGTTTCTCGTTCTTCTGTGAGAAAAAAAGCCCCGGTGGCATAAAACCGGGATCAGACCCTCGGACATTGACTTTTTTTACAGATGCGCTATAATAAGAGCAATAAAAGTGAGGTATCTTCAGATATCGGCAAAAAGCCCCTTGCGGGGCTTTTTGTTTTCTGAAAAATATGCTATACTATTTTTGGATAGGAGCGGTCCTCACTTTTTAGATATCTGGAGGCTTAACCCTCCTATCCATTTTTTTTGTATATGTTTGAGCAAAAAATCCAAAAAGATGTTGTGCTGGCTCCTTATAGCACATTGAAGATAGGGGGCAAGGCAAGATATTTTTGCACAGTCACCAATAATCAGGAATTGGTTGAGGCAATTCAATGGGCAAAAGAAAAAGGAGTGCCCTTTTTTATTTTGGGGGCTGCCAGCAATATTTTAATTAGTGATAAAGGGTGGAATGGTTTAGTGATAAAAATGCAAAACCTAAATTACAAATTGCAAAGTAGTTCTATTGAAGAAAAAACATTGCCAAACATTCAATCAGAACAAATTATAGAGGCTGAGGCTGGTGTGCCTTTGGCTAAAATTGTTGGTTTAGCTTTTCAGCATAGTTTAACAGGAATGGAATGGGCCATAGGAATTCCCGGCACCGTGGGCGGGGCAATTTATGGAAATGCCGGAGCATTTGGCAGCTCAATGGCTGAGGTGGTGAAAACAGTGTGCGTGTTAGATGTTTCCCAAAACAGTTATGCGATGTTAGATATAACAAAACAAGGGTGCGATTTTTCTTACCGCAGCAGTTTGTTTAAACACAATAAACAATTTATTATTATTTCAGCGCATATTCATTTGCAAAAAGGCATTCAAGAACAAATTGCAAAAAAAATGAAAGAGTGCTTTGAGCGCAAAAAGCAAAGCCAGCCCCTTGATTATTTTTCCGCAGGCAGCATATTTAAGAATTTTTATTTTGAGCATTGTTCGGTTTTTTCTCTTGGCACCAGAAAATTTTTGGAAAATTTTTCTGAATGGGAGCAATTTCAAAAACAGGGATTTATTCCCGCTGCCTGGCTTATTGAGAAATGTGGCTTGAAGGGCAAAAAAATTGGTCGTGTGGAGCTTTCCCTAAAACACGCCAATTTTATTGTGCACCGCGGCGGCGGTTCTGCCAAAAATGTAAAAAAATTGATAAACTTAATAAAAAAACAAATTAAAGAAAAATTTGGTATTGAACTGCAAGAAGAAATAGAGTATCTGGGGTTTTAGTTTTTTCAAAATATAATGCAGCATTGCAAATGCGACTATGGCAAATAAAAAATAATTTTCAATTATCAATTTTCAAACAATTTTCAAATGAGTTCAGCAAAAACCCTGCTCTCTTTTTATTTCAATTTTGATGCGATCGCATCAAAATTGAAATAGTTTGAAAATGTGGATAAACTTGGTGAACGCGCTTTAATCTTCTCAAGCCGCGCCAACACTGCAAAAACCGCTTAATTGATATTTTTGTCTTATTACAATTTTATTACAATTTTGATGCGATCGCATCAAAATTGTAATAAAAGAAAAAGAGAAGATTTTTTGTGTTGAGAGAAATACTTATCTTTAATTGTTAATTTGTGTTTATCATTCAGGGTTTGCAAGGAGTTTGGTTTCTTTGATTTAGAAAAAAATCCTACTTTTAAAGTATTACAATTTTGATGCGATCGCATTAAAATTGTAATAAGAGAGAAATATAAAATATTTTAAACTAATTTTAATTAAACTAATTTTAATATAAAGTGTTTTTGTGTTGAGCGTATTGTGTTTGGTTTAATGGTTCAGCGCTTTCAATCGTTGATTTGTTTTTTGTAAGCCAAAGAAAATAAAAAAATAATTTTCAATTTTAATTTGAAATGAATTCATTTTCAAAAGAAAAAGAAATAATTATTTTTAGAGTTATCCACAGGGGTTGACACAAATTTATTTAATGCGAAAATAAAAAAAGAGAGACAGCGTCGTCGACTGTCTATAAAATAAAAAAATTGAAGAAGATGGCAGCTAAAAAAAAGAAGAAGAAGAAATAACTTCTTCGCGTGATTATCCCCGCCGCTGTTTGTGGCAAAATACTTTGCCCCAAACAGCGGCGGGGATTTCTATTACTCACACACCCCTTTTTTATTTGCTAAAAAGTGATAAACTAAAAAAATCAAACAAACACAGATAATGGTTTTTAGCGCAGCAATGCCAAGCAAAATTAAAAATAAAAAAATCACACTCTAAAATTAAAAATTTTTTGTTAGCGTGCATTTTATAAGATAAAAAAATAAAAAATTATGGGTTTTTTCACTAAAATTTTTGGCAATCCCATAGAGCGTTTTTGGAAAGAAATGAAAAAAACAATAGAGCAAATCAATGCGCTGGAAAAAGATTTGGAAAAACTTTCTTTATTGCAACTCAAAGAAAAAACCTTGCAACTGAAAGAAAAGTTATCACAAGGAAAAACATTAGACGATATTTTGCCCGAAAGCTTTGCTTTGGTAAGAGAAGCGTCCAAAAGAACCTTGCAGCAACGTCATTTTGATGTGCAACTTTTAGGAGGTATTGTCTTGCATCAGGGCAGAATAGCAGAAATGAAAACAGGCGAGGGTAAAACCCTTACTGCCACTTTGGCTGTGTATCTTAATGCTTTAACGGGAAAGGGTGTTCATGTGGTAACAGTTAATGATTATTTGGCAAAAAGAGATGTAATTTGGATGGGCCAAATATATAATGCTTTAGGATTAAGCGTGGGGTGTGTTACTTCCGCGGGTTCTTTTTTGTATGAAGAACGAAAAGAACAACAACCCGATCTTCTTTCCGAGCACAAAAGCCAAGAAAAATCTCATCAAACACTATCAGACACAGAAAGAGATACAAAAGGCAGTTTTAGATTAGAGAAGAGTTTTTTAAAGCCCTGTTCTAAAAAAGAAGCTTATGGGGCAGACATTACTTATGGCACCAATAATGAATTTGGTTTTGATTATTTAAGAGACAATTTAGTTTTTGACATTAAGGAAAAAGTCCAAAGGGGTTTTTATTATGCCATCGTGGATGAAATTGATTCTATTTTAATTGATGAAGCGCGCACGCCCTTGATTATTTCTCAGCCTGATTTTGAATCCTCAAAACTGTACCGCGATTTCGCGCGTTTGGTAAAACAGTTGCAAGTGGATGAGCACTATACAATGGAAGAAAAAACAAAAACCGTTGCGCTTACAGACAGGGGCATTGATAAGGTAGAAAAAATGTTAGGCGTGGACAATATCTATGCTGCCAAAGGGATTCAATATCTTCATTTTTTAGAACAGTCTTTAAAAGCGCTGGTTTTTTTCCAAAAAGACCGTGATTATATTGTTAAAAACAACGAGGTGATTATCATTGATGAATTTACAGGCCGATTATTGCCGGGTAGACGTTATAGCGGAGGATTGCATCAGGCTATTGAAGCAAAAGAAAAAGTGCCTGTGCAGCCGGAATCAAAAATTTTAGCCACTATTACTTTTCAGAACTATTTTCGTTTTTATGAAAAATTAGCCGGAATGACCGGCACTGCTTTGAGCTCAGCGGAAGAATTTGATAAGGTGTACAACCTCACAGTGGTGCCCGTGCCCACCAATAAACCAATGATACGCAAGGATTTACCTGATAAAATTTATAAAACCGAGCGAGCAAAATTTAACGCGGTCGTAGAGGAAATCAAACAACACCACCAAAGAGGCCAACCCATTTTAGTGGGGACGCGATCCGTAGAAAAAAATGAATATTTAAGCAAACTTTTAAATATAGCGGGCATTAAACACGAGATTTTAAATGCGAAAAACCACGAAAGAGAGGGTGAAATTATTGCCCAGTCGGGTAGAAAAGGCGCTGTGACTGTTGCCACCAATATGGCAGGGAGGGGGGTGGATATTATTTTGGGCGGCAATCCGCCTGATCCAGCGCAATCGCAAGAAGTAAAAGAATTAGGGGGATTGTATGTGATTGGCACAGAACGGCATGAAGCGCGAAGAATTGATGACCAATTAAGGGGCCGCGCGGGCAGGCAGGGTGATCCGGGTGTTTCCCAGTTTTTTGTTTCTTTGCAAGATGATTTAATGAGAATTTTTGGCGGAGAGCGGATAAAATTTTTAATGGATACTTTAAAGATTGATGAAAACCAGCCTATTCAATCAAAAATTATTTCCAAAACCATTGAAAAAGCGCAGTGCCGTGTGGAAGGTTTTAATTTTGATGCCAGAAAACATATCTTGGATTACGACAATGTAATTGCCAAACACAGAGACGCTGTTTATGCGCGCAGGAATGAAGTACTAGCCAAAGATTATTCATTTCTGAAACAAACAGCCTTACACATTGTGCAAAAGGAAATACAAAACATCGTGCACGCGCAACAAAACGAACCATCTGCTTTTTCTGTTTTGTTGCGCGAGATGCAAACTATTTTTCCTCTTGACCATCAAGCGATTTTGCAAGCAGAAAAATTAAAATCTCACCAAGAACAACTTTTGGATTTCTTGTTTCAAACAATGGAAGAGATTTATGCAAAAAAAGAAAATGCAGAGGGCAGGGAAAATATGGAAAAAATTTTACGTTTTGTAATGCTCAAAACCATTGACGAATTTTGGAGCGAACATTTAGTTGCTTTAGAACATCTTAAAGATTCCGTGGGTTTAAGAGCATATGGGGGCAGAGACCCTTTGGTGGAGTATAAAGCAGAAAGTCATCGTTTGTTTCACGAGCTTTTGCAAGATATTGACCGGCAAATTGCCAGAGTGATTTTTAAGGTTTCTTTTTCTGCTTTCAAAACACCATAAAAATGAAGGGGACAGGCTCGTTCCCTTTTCGCTCATTTTGTTTTTTTTGTGTGCCATAAGGTTTTTTAATAGCGCATCTTGTAATTCAAGAATTTTTTGCTATGATTGATATAATTTATTGGCGCAAAAGAACATATGGACAGTAAAACAAAAAATAAATTTATTGCTATTGCCCTTTTTGCGGCGGTTCTTTCTTGTTTGGTGTTTGCTCAAACAATCAATAAAGGAATCAATGTTTTGAAAACCAAAGAAGTGCCTTTGTTGGAGAAAATTCCTTTTGTGCCCGTGAAAGAATTTAAATTGGGTTTAGACCTGAAAGGAGGCAGTCATTTAATTTATGAGGCGGATTTGAGCGCTATAGCCGAACGGGAAAAAAGAGAGGCAATGGAAGGATTAAGAGATGTAATTGAAAAAAGGGTAAATATGTTGGGCGTGGCTGAACCCCAGATAGTGGTGCAGCAGGTGGATGATAAATATCGTTTGGTAGTTGATTTGGCAGGTGTAATGGATGTGCATCAGGCAATTGAGATGATTGGCAAAACTCCTTATTTAGAATTTCGTCAGGAAAAGAGTCTGCCCACAAGCACGCAAAACAATAATGATGAGGAAATGTCTTTGCAGGATATTTTTGAGGGTACTCCCTTAACAGGCCGTTTTTTAAAAAATGCCGATTTGGAAATTAATCAGCAAACCCTTCAGCCGGAGATTCTTTTAGAATTTAATAAAGAGGGAGCGGAATTGTTTGAAAAAATTACCAGTCAGAATGTGGGCAAACGTTTAGCCATTTTTATTGATAATGCTCTTATTTCCGCGCCCGTGGTGCAAGAAAAAATTGCCGGAGGTAAAGCGCGCATTACCGGTAAGTTTACTGTTAGCGAAGCGAGAGAGATAGCGCGCAATTTAAAAGCGGGCGCTTTGCCCGTTCCCATTACGCTTATTTCGCAAACAACCGTGGGCCCGGTTTTGGGGAAAGCATCTCTTTCGCAATCTTTGCGCGCGGGCTTGTTTGGTTTTTTGTGTGTTTGTTTATTTATGATTGTGGTTTATCGTTTTTCAGGCTTTTTGGCTTGCCTGGCTTTGGCAGTGTATACGGTTATTATGCTCAGCTTGTTTAAACTTATTCCTGTTACCTTAACTCTGGCGGGTATTGGGGGCGCTATTTTGTCTGTGGGTATGGCTGTGGATGCTAATGTGCTTATTTTTGAACGACAAAAAGAAGAAAGGAAAAAAGGAGAGGTATTTGAGAGAGCGCTGGAAAACGGTTTTAAACGTTCCTGGCCCTCTATTCGAGACAGCAATTTAACCACCCTGTTAATTGCTCTTATTATGTTTAGTTTTGGCTCTTCTTTTGTGAAAGGGTTTGCTTTTACTTTAAGTTTGGGCGTAGTAGTAAGTATGTTTTCTGCCATTATTGTAACGCGCACGTTAATGAGGATGTTTTTGGGAACAAAGTTAGAGAAAATCAAATGGTTGTGGAGATAATAAAATTAACTAAATTATGCTGATTGTTTTCATTAAGCCAATGAGAGTTATTAAATAATACATAATTTTATGCAGTTTGATTTTATTAAATACAGACGTATACCTTATATTTTTTCTGCTGGGCTTGTGGGCGCGTGTTTGGTTTTGATTGCTGTTTTGGGTTTGAAATGGAGTATTGATTTTACAGGGGGTAGTGTGTTGTCATTGGAATATGAAAGCCAAGTCCCCTCTACTCAGGAAATTCAACGGGTTATCTCCGATATGGGTTTATCACCCGTGATAGTGCAAAAAGAAACAGATAAAAAAGTTATTCTTAAACTGCCGTATATCAATGAACAAACGCACCAGCAGATATTAAGCAGGCTTCAAGAAACAGCGAAAATTCAAACGGGCTCAGAACAATTTGAGACAATCGGTCCTGTTATTGGTAAAGAATTAAAAAGCAAAATCAAGGTGGTTGTTGTTTTATCTCTTTTGGCTATTTTGGTTTATATTATTATTGCTTTTGGACGTGTTTCTTTTCCTGTCAAATCTTCTATTTATGGTTTAATGGGCACCATTGCTTTATTTCATGACGTGACCATTCCCTTGGGCATTTGGGCTTTGTTGGGAAAGTATGCAGGATATGAGGTGAGCATTCCGGTGATTACAGCCTTGCTTACTGTTTTTGGTTATTCTATTAACGACACAGTGGTGGTGTTTGACCGCATCAGGGAAAATCTTATCAAAAACAGAGGAGAAGATTTTGGGGTGATTGTGAATAAAAGTTTAAACGACACACTGGTGCGCTCGGTGAACACTTCTTTAACTGTTTTGATTGTTTTGTTGTTTTTGTTCTTTTTGGGAGGAAGCACGCTCAAGCCATTTTCGCTCACCTTGATTATTGGTATTGGGTTTGGCACCTACTCTTCTATTTTTTTGGCTTCACCGCTGGTATATTCGTTTTACAAAATAAAAAATAGGAAAAATAATAAAAAATAATCGGCTTGATATTTGTTGAAACTGAAAAAAGGCAATATCCGTTTTTTCCATTTTCTTTGGTAAAGAGAGAGGATAGCGCAATAAAAAAACAACTGTTGTTATCCACTATTGTAAAGTTGTTATTGTTGACAGTTTAATTTTGTTATGCTTTAATAAAATAATGGTAAACTTTTTTATATTTTCCCCCCAAAAAAAAACAATATTCTATGAGCCCATTTAACTATCAAAAAATTTGTTCAGAGTTATTGGATATTGTTTCTCCCCGTCAAAAAGAAGTTATTGAAAGAAGGTTTGGGCTTTCGGGCAATCCTCCGGAAACCCTGCAAAGCATTGGCGATGATTTGAAAATTACGCGCGAGCGGGTGCGTCAATTGGAAAAAGCAGCCCTTTTGAAAATAGCGTCATTGGCACAAAAAACATCTTGTCAAAAAACCTTTTCTTATTTTAAGAGTTATTTGGTTGAACAAGGTGGCTTGAAGAGAGAAGATATTTTGTTGAATGATTTGGGTAAGGGGAAGGATAATTATTTTATTGCCTTTTTGCTTTCTTTAGGAAAAGATTTTTTTTATTTTCCCGGTGATAATGAAAGGATGTTTCCTTTTTGGAGCGTGGAGCCCAAGAAAGAGAAAGAGGTGCTTTTTTTACTGCAAAAGTTAGAAAAATTTTTTCAAGAAAAGCAAAGAACATTTTCTTGGGAGCAATTACAAAGTTTGTTTTCTGATTATCCCGGCGCGTTTTTACATTCGTGCGTGGAAATCGCCAGAACAATTAAAGAAGGTCCATTGGGCGATATTGGTTTGGTGGTTTGGCCTGAAATTAAGCCGCGCGGCGTGCGGGATATGGCTTATTTGGTGTTAAAAAAAATTACCAAACCTCTGCATTTTAGAGAAATTGCCAATGAGGCAAACAGTTTAAAAAATCCTTTTTTTGCCAAAAGAAAAATTTTACCCCAAACAGTGCACAATGAATTGATTCGCGATCCCCGGTTTGTTTTGGCGGGCAGGGGTATTTATGGCTTACGCGAATGGGGATATAGTCAGGAATCGGTGAAAGAGGTGCTTTTTCAGATTTTACAAGCATCTTCTCCTTTGTCTAAAGAAGAGATTTTAGAACAGGTTCAAAAGAAAAAAATTGTTAAACCCAGTACCGTGCTTTTAAACTTAGCTGATAAAAATTATTTTCACAAAGACCAGTCTGGCAAATACACATTGAAGATTAAAAGCGCCTGATGGATTTTTTGTTCAGTGCAATGAGATTAATTTATTTTTTTCTTTTGTTTCTATTATTGGTTTAGCAAATTGCAAAAATGGACCCAAATTATTTTTTCATCCTTCAAAAAACGCTTAATGCTATAGGGCGTTTTATTTGGGCTTGGTGGTGGTTGCCCCTGCCTTTTTTTCTTTTTCGCTATGCCAAGTTTCTCTATTTGTGGTATTTAAACGATGAATTTTGGGCTAAAGCCAATTGGATGGTTTTGGAAATAAAAGTGCCCAAAGAAACAGAACGACCTATTAAAGCAATGGAGCAGGTGATAACGAGTTTTTGGACGCTTTACGACCCGCCTGATTTTAAGGAGCAATGGTTTGAGGGTAAATATTTGCTTAATTTTTCTTTGGAAATTGCCGGGATTGATGGTAAAATTCGTTTTTTTATTTATTTGCCCGGCAATATGCGCCATATTTTTGAATCTGCTATTTATTCGCAATATCCCGAAGTAGAAATAGAGCAGGTGCCTGACTACACCAGTTTTGTGCCCAAAGACATCCCCAATAAGCACTGGGATTTGTGGGCTTGTAATTTTCGTTTACGCAAGGGGAATTTTTATCCTATTAAAACCTATCAAAGTTTTTTTGAACCCAGTCAGGAGATAAAAGAGGAGAGGCGGGTTGATCCCTTATCTGTTTTGCTGGAAGGAATGTCCCGTTTGCAGCCGGGCGAGCAGTTATGGTTTCAAATTATTCTTACCCCGGTTACGGGTAAAGAAAATCCTTGGTTAGAAGAAGGCAAAAGAGAGTTGAATCGGCTTTTAAAAAGACCAGAAGGGCCCGGGCCCGAAAAATCTATTGTGGGCGAGGCTTTTCGGGTGTTGACCTCTAAAGATTATGTTCCTTTTGCCAAAACCGAGCAAAAAGAAGAATTGATTCCCTCAGAAATGAAATTAAGCCCCGGAGAAAGAGAAATTGTGCAGGCAATTGAAAATAAGTTGTCCAAACAAGGTTTTCAGGCTTATGTGAGAATGGTGCTTTTGGGCAAAAAAGAGGCTTTTTTCAAACCCCATTTAAGATTGGTGCTTAATTTTTCTACCAGTGTTTCTACCCAACATCTTAATCAGCTCACGCCTTTTATGACAACAAAAATAGTGGCTCCTTCTCCTTTCCGGGAGGCGCGTCTTTTTATTAAAAAAAGAATGATTTTCAAACGATATATTAAACGTTGGGGTTATTATTTTCCTAAATCAGGCGGCGCTTTGGTTTTCAATCCAGAAGAAATTGCTACTTTATGGCATTTTCCCAGTAGAATGGCTATGCCTTCTGAGGGTATAGAGGCTATTGAAGCTAAAAAAGCCAGCCCGCCACCGAATTTGCCTATTGGCTAAAATATAGAAGGAACGATTAAGAAAGAACCGCACAGGGGAAGGATGGAGTTTTAGGAGGTGATCGAGGTTTTAGGTAGGCTTTAGGAGGCAGGCTTTATGGGGTGACCGGCAGGAGGTGAAACATAGGAGGTGAAACATAGGAGGTGAAACATAGGAGGTGAAACATAGGAGGTGAAACATAGGAGGTGAAACATAGGAGGTGACCGAGTTAACTCCTAATAGGAGTTAACTCGGTCACCTC
>Ga0078972_1001981_pt1 | contig 71292 bp, 69 predicted proteins | sample YelNatPaOPGAMG01_FD_67568 | JGI IMG/M metagenome (GOLD analysis project Ga0078972, IMG submission 67568) | Hot spring thermophilic microbial communities from Obsidian Pool, Yellowstone National Park, USA - OP-RAMG-01 (SPADES assembly) (version 2) | ecosystem: Environmental > Aquatic > Thermal... | reverse complement strand
GCCGACGGCGCCCTCCTCCGCACCCTGGAGGGGCACACGAGGTCGGTGCGGAGCGTGGCCTTTTCCCCGGACGGGGAGACCCTGGCCTCGGGATCCTGGGACAACACCGTGCGGCTGTGGCGGGCGGCCGACGGTGCCCTCCTGCACACCCTCAGGGGACACACGAGTGACGTGAATAGCGTGGCCTTTTCCCCGGACGGGGAGACCCTGGCCTCGGGGTCGGAGGACAACACCGTGCGGCTTTGGCAGGTCGCCGACGGCATCCTCCTGCGTACCCTGGAGGACTACTTGGGCCCGGTGAATAGCGTGGCCTTTTCCCCGGACGGAGGAACCCTGGCCTCGGGGTCTTGGGACGGCACCGTGCGGCTGTGGCGGGCGGCCGACGGCGCCCTCCTCCGCACCCTGGAGGGGCACACGGGCCCGGTGTTGAGCGTGGCCTTTTCCCCGGACGGGGGAACCCTGGCCTCGATGTCTGGGGACGGCACCGTGCGGCTGTGGGGGGTGAAGTGAAAAAGTGTATATGCGGATTGCCGGCCATATAGGACCGGGTTTCAGGAGTGCCTATGCTTCGCTTTCTCTGTAGAGTGCGCCAGGGGGTGGGTCGGATGCGCGGCCTGGCCGCCCAAGGGGGGCAGGTGCTTCGGGACCTGCTCATCAGCATGCGGCCCAAGCAGTGGAGCAAGAACGTCTTTGTCTTCGCCGGCCTGGTCTTTGCCGTGCGCCTGTTCGACCTCCACGCCGTGGCCGAGTCCCTGCTGGCCTTTGCCCTCTTCTGCATGTCCAGTAGCGCGGTATATCTCATCAACGACGTGACCGACATCGAGCGCGACCGGGCCCATCCGATCAAACGCAACCGGCCGCTGGCGGCGGGCCGCCTCCATCCGGGCGTCGCCATCGCCACCGCCGTTCTGCTGGTCGCCGTCGCCCTGCCGGTGGCCTTCTGGCTGAATCCGTACTTTGCGGCGATTCTTCTGGCCTACCTGCTCCTGATGGTGGCCTATTCCTTCTACCTCAAGAACGTGGTCATCCTCGACATCCTGGCCATCGCCTTCGGCTTCGTCCTGCGGGCGGCCGGCGGCGCCATCGCCATCCGCGTATCCATCTCCCACTGGCTCTTTGTCTGCACCATCCTGCTGGCCCTTTTCCTGGGGCTGGCCAAACGCCGCCATGAACTCCTCCTCCTGGAGGGGAACGCCTCTTCGCACCGCCACATCCTCAGCCAGTACTCCCCGGCCCTCCTGGAGGAACTGCTCTCCATCGTCGCCGCCAGCACGGTTATCGCCTACTCCCTTTATACCTTCTATGGGCCCAACCCCCGCTCGCCGGCCTATGAGTATGTCCAGGATATCCCCTATATGATGTTGACCATCCCCTTTGTCCTCTATGCCATCTTTCGCTATCTGTTTCTGGTCTACCAGAAGAACCAGGGGGGTAGCCCGGAGGAGGTGCTTCTGGGCGACCCTCCTTTCCTGATCAACCTGATGCTCTGGGGGATTGCCGTGCTGGTCATCCTCTATGCCCTGTGAAGCGGCCGGGGTGGGTAAAATGCCCGCCCCTACGAGGCGTTGGATGAGGTATTCGTTTTCCTGGGGACCGTTTTACCCGGCCTGGCCTGGCGGGTTGCGGCTGAGGTTGGAGGTCGAGGACGGGGTTGTTCGGGAGGTCGGGGTGGAACTGCTCCAGCCCCCTTCGCCGGCGCCGGAGGCCTGGGCCGGCCTCCGGCCGGGGGAGGCTCTGCTCCAGGTGGAGCGGCTGTGCGCCGCCTCCTCCTGGGCGCATAGCCTGGCCTTCTGCCAGGCGCTGGAGGCGCTGGCCGGGCTGGAGGTGCCCGAACGGGCCCGCTTCATCCGCCTGCTCCTGGCCGAACTGGAGCGCATCGCCGCCCACCTCCTGACGGCGGGGAAGGTGTTGAAGGAGGCCGGCCTCTCCTCCACCGGGTTGAGCCTTCTGGACCTGCGCGAGGAGGTTTTGGAACTCCGGCGCCGCATCACCGGCCGGCGTTTCTTCCCCGGCCTGAACGTCCCCGGCGGCCTGGGCCGGGACCTGGAGGAGGTGGGGGCCGTGGCGGAGTGGGTGCGCCGGTTCAAGGAGCCTGTGTACCGGCTGGCCCATCGGGTCATCTCGGCCCGCCCGGAGGTCAGCGCCCTGATCGGGAGCGGCCTGCTGACCCGGGAGTTTGCCGAAGAGCACGGCCTGAGCGGGCCGGTGGCCCGGGGGTCAGAACTGGCCCAGGACCTGCGGCGCGACCAGCCGTATGCGGCGTATGGGGCGGTGCCGCCCGAGGTGGTTACCCAGGCCGGGGGGGACATCTTTGCCCGCTGGGTGGTTTTGCTATTGGAGGTTTTCGAGAGCCTGCGCCTGCTGGAGCGGGCGGTGGAAGAGATGCCGGCCGGCCCGGTTTGCGTCCAGGGCATAGACGGCCTGCCGGCCGGCGAGGCCCAATCCCGGGTGGAAGCGCCGGATGGACGGCTGACCCTGCGGGTGGCCGTGGGGGAGGACGGCCGGCTGAGCGGGTTGTGGCGGACCGCACCGGGGTCCGTCCATCTGGCCGCCCTCCCGAAGGCCCTGGTGGGCCAGCGTCTGGAGATGGTGGGGGTGATCGTGGCCTCCTGGGAGTTGGAGGTGGGCTGGTGAGCCAGGCGGCTTTTGGGGCCACCCTGGTCCTTCTGGGAGGCGGAATCGGCCTGCTCCTTCTGGGCCGGGCCTTCCGGCCTTTTCCCTGGCAGGGGCGGGTCCTGGCCTGGGTCGCCCTGGGGTGGCTTCTGGGGGCCGGGTTGCCCTTCCTTTTCCTGCGCTCTGGCCCGCCGGAGTTTTCCCTGGGGCAATGGGTTCTGGCCGGGGGCTGGGGCATCTCCATCGCCTGGCGTTTCGACCTCCTGTCCCAGGTCCTGGCCCTGCCGGCCGGGTTGTCCACCCTGCTTCTGCTGTTGTGGCTGGCGGTGGGAGGAGGCGGGGAGGAAAGGCGATACGCCCCCTGGCTCCTGCTCCTTCTGGCCCTCTGGATGGCCCTGTTGGGCTGCGCGGACCTTCTCCTGGCCTATGGGGTCTGGGAGGTGTGGGTCCTGGCGGCCTATGGGCTACTCACTTCCCCCCGGCCCCGGTTGCCTGTGCCGGGGATGGCCGAGTGGTTCCTGGGAACGCAGCATGTGGCCGGCTACCTCTTCCTGGCGGCCCTCCTGGTGCTCGGCCCGGCGGGAACGCTGGAATACGGCCGGCTGGGAATCGGGGAGGTGGGGGTGACGGCGCTTCTGTTGCTCCTCGGCGCGGCCTGGATTCGCACCGCCCAGGTGCCTTTCCAGAACTGGGCCTCGGCGGCGGCCGGGGCGGCGGGAGCGGCAGGCCTCATGCTCGTCGGAAACGGAGGCCTCCTGGCCGGCCCTTACCTCTGGTTGCGCCTCCTCCCTCGGGCCGGGGGATCATTCCCGGGCGAAGTCCTCCTGATCGCCGGCAGCGTCAGCCTGGTGTTGAACGCCGCGCTGACCCTGCGCCAGAGCGGGGCCGGGCCGATTCTGGCCGGGGACAGCGCCTCGCGCCTGGGGCTGATCTGGGTGGCCCTGGGCCTGGGAGGGCCCTGGGGCCTCGGCGCGGGAATCGTCCTGGCTCTGGACCTGCTTTTGAGCAAGGCCGTCTTCTATCCGGCCCTCGCCGGTGGGGGGCTGGGGAAGGAGGCCCGGCAGGGGCTTTGGGCGCTGGGGATGTGGCAGGCGGCCGGCCTGCCGCCCTCCGTGGGCTTTCTCGGACGCTGGCTTCTGGTGCTGGGGCTGGTCGAGGCCGGCCGGTGGGCCTACCTCCCGATCGTGCTCCTGGCCACCCCCCTGACCCTGGCCGGCCTCTGGCGCGGCCGGACCCTCTTGCCGGGGATGGAGGAGCCGGAGGCCTCTCCGGCGGCGGTGCGCTGGGGGACGCTCGGCGTGGCCGCCCTGCTGACCCTGGGGGGGGCGGCCCTGCCCTGGCTCTGGAGGCCGCTTCTGGAGCGGGCCACGATGGCCGCCCTGGGGCGGACTGCCGTCGAGGTGCGGCCCGCCCTGGAGGCGCTTCTTTCCTGGCTTCCGGCCTGGGGGATAGGGTTGGGCGTGTTCGGCGCGCTGGGCATCGGGTGGAACCGGGCCCTCCGGAAAAGGTCCAGGGCCCGGCCGGCGGCCATGCCGCTGGCGGATACGCTTCCGGTCCTGCCGGACGAAGCGGCCTGGCTGGCCTGGCCCGCCCAACCTTCCCCGGTGTACCGCTTTCTGGGGCAACTGGCCGGCCAGGCCGGAAAGGCGTTCGGCCGCCTGGTGGCCTTCCTGGAACGGCACACCACCTACTTCCTCCTGGTCATGCTCCTGATCGTCCTGGCCGTGGTGATCGTGCTGACGAGGTAGGCGATGCAATTGGGGCCGATTTCTCTGAGCGTGGAACTGCTGCTCTGGGCCGGCTTTCTCCTCTGCGGCGGCCTGCTGATCGTCTTCCGGGGCTGGTGGATCGAACTGCTGGGCCTGCTGGGCGTGTACGGCCTGCTCTGCCTGCTGGTCTCCCGCTTCCCCTTTGTGCTGCCGGACCTGCAGGTGGGCCCCCTGACGCTGAGCCGAATCGTCCTGGCCCAGGCCGTTACCGGGCTGACCGTCGTGGCCATCCTGGCCGTAACGGTGGTGGTACGGCAACGCGCGGTCCGGGATGTGCAACAGCCCCTGGATGAAGTCACCGAAGCCCGGCTGCGCTGGACGGCCTGGCGCACCGCCCGGTTGGGAGGCCGGCAGTTTCGTCTGGTGAACTATCTCCTCCCGGTCCTGGCTTTTGCCGTCCTGGTGCTGGTCGCCTACGGCCTGGCCCTGGTTTATCCGCTGGTTCGGATTTCCGGAGCGCCGGGCGGCCTCCTTGGGGGCTATGTGGACCTGATCTGGTATTGGTTGGGACTGGCCGGCCTGCTCACGGTGTTGCTGGCCCAGGAGGTGCACGAGGTCAGCATCGGTCTTTTGCTCTGCTGGAACAGCGTGACCCTCCTTTATATCGCCTTATCCCGGACGATCGGCCTCTTGGCCCTGGGCCTGCTGGACGTGGTGGCCGTCCTGGTGGCCCTGGGGTCGGCCTACCTGGCCATGCTCTTTTACCTGCGGCTGCGTCGGTGGCAGTTGCCTTCGGCGGAGGAATGGGAATAGAAAGATGGCCTATCTGCTCTTGATCTGCCTGCCGCTTGCCGGGGCGCTCTATACCCTCCTCCTGAGCCGCCATCGCCAACTCGTCCTGTGGAGCGGAGGGATGGTCCTGGTCCTGGGCGGGTATCTGCTCGTCCGCCTGCCGCTGGAGCAGCCGGTCCGCCTGTTGGGGGCCCTCCTGGCCCTGACCCCGACGGACCGTCTCTTCGCCGGCCTCTTTCTCCTCCTGGTGGGCATCGTGATGGTGGCGGCCCACGTCCTGCATCAGGGAGAGTTGCCGATCCCCATCGGCCTGGCGATCCTGGGCGTGACCTGGGCCATGCTCCTCCTGGACGACCCGCTGGCCATCTCCCTGCTCCTGCAGGTCGTCGGCCTCACCGCCCTGCTGGCCATGGTAGACCGACCCCATGAGCCGGTAGGGCTGTTGCCTCCTTCGGCGCTGATGGCCGGCCTGAAGTACCTGGTGATGATGGCGTTCTCCGGATTTTGCCTGGTGCCCGGTTTGCTGATTCTGAACCGTTACCTGGAATGGCCCCAGCAGGCGGCCGATGTGCGCCTGGCGCTGGGCCTGCTGGTGGTCGGTTTCGGTCTGGGGACGGCGGTGGTGCCTTTCCATCTCTGGTTTCCGGACCTGGCCGGGCACACCTCCACGGCGGTGACCGCCCTCCTGGTCTCGCCGGTCCAGGGGATGGGGCTGCTTCTGCTGGCCCGAATCCTCACCCGCTCCCCCGAACTTTTGCGGAACAACCCTGCCGGGCAGTTGTGGCTGGCCGGGGGGAGCGTTGGGGCGGCCATCGCCGCCGCCCTGCTGGCCGCCGGGCAGGACCGCCTCAAACGCCTGGCGGCCTATGCCTCCTCCTTCGACATCGCCTTCATCCTCTACGCCTTTGCCCTGGCCGGTCCCCGGAGCATGCAGGCCGGCCTCTTTCTGACCGTCCATCACGGGCTGGCCCTGGTGCTCCTCCTCATCTGCCTGGGGGCGCTGGAATGGAGCACCGGGCGAGACGATATGGCCGGGCTGGTGGGAATCGGCCATCGCCTGCCGACGGTGGCGGCGGGATTGCTGGTGTCCGCCCTGAGCCTGGCCGGCGTTCCCCCCTGGGGAGGGTTCCCCGGGCGGTGGCCGCTGTATCAGGAGGCCCTGGCCCAGGGCTGGCCTTACCTGGCCGGGCTGCTCCTGGCAACGGCCCTCTTTCTGCTGGCCCTGATGCGGGCCTTCTGGCCTCTTTTCCTGCCGGCGGAGCAGACGGTGCCCTTCCGTCCGGTGCCCTGGCCGGTCGCGGCCCTGATCCTTCTCCTGATCCTGGGACTGCTTCTGCTGGGGCTGTATCCCCGGCCGCTTCTGGACGTCCTGGGAGAGGCCGCGGGATTCTGAGCGGCGAGGAAGCCGATGGGCAGGTGGGTGCAGGTGTATCTGGTGATGGGGGCCGGCTGTGGCGGCTGTGCGCTGGAGGCCCAGGCGGCCCTGGCGAAGCGCTATCGGGCGGCCCGGCGGGGGATTCGGGCGGTGGAGACGCCGGCCCATGCCGATGTCCTGGTGCTCTGCGGTGCGTTGGAAGGGGCGCTGGGCGAGGCGGCCCGGAGCCTGGGGATGGTCCCTTCGGAAGTGTGGGGGTGGGTGCGGGTGGGAGATTGCGCGCCGGCCGGCCCCTGGGCCGAGGGTGGCGTGGCGGTGGCCGGATGTCCTCCCTCCCCGGAGGCCATCCTGGAAGGCATCCTGGAGGCCTGGGGCCGGCGGCGCCGGCCGGCCGCCGCCGGCCGAGGGAGCGGGGAAAAGCCGGAGGCGGAGCGATGACCGTCCTGAGCGGGATGCTTCGGGTGCTCCTCTGTCCGGGCCTCTTGAGCGCCCTTCTGGTGGGGCTCCTGGTTCGGGGGGTGGCCGCCTGGCTGGGGGCGGGGATACGCGGCCGGCCGGCGCCGCCACCGTGGACGCCCCTGCTGGAGGTCTTTTCCCTGGCCGGCAAGGCTTCCCCGCAAGAGAGGCCGCCGGCCGTCTGGCCGGGGCTGGCCGGCCTGCTGGCCCTCTCCTGGGCAACCGGGCTGTTGCCCTGGCCCGGTTGGGGAAGGCCGGCCGACCTTCCCGGCGACCTGGCCCTCTACCTGCTCCTCCTGGCCGCTCCCCCTCTGGCCCGTCTCCTGGCCGCCGGCCTCTCGGCCTACCCCCCGGCCATCCTGGGTCTGCGCCGGCAGACCCCCCTCGAACTGGCCCGCCTCCTGCCCCTTTTCCTGGCGGCTTCCGCCCTCCCCCTGGCCACCGGCCAGGCGACGCTGAGCGGGCGCCTCTCCCCCACCCTCGAACACGCCCTGCTCAGCCTGGCCATAGCCGCGCTCTTCCTGGGCCTCCTCCCCTGGCCGCTTTGGGACCGGGACGAGTACGACGCCCCCCTGGCCGGGCTGGGAGGAAGGACGCTGGCCGTCTTCCGCGCCCTGGAGGCGGTGGAACTGGCCGCCCACCTGGGGCTGGTCGCCGTCGCCCTGCGGGCCGGGGCCTTTCTTCCCCCGGGCCTGGATGGGTTGGAAGTGGCCCTGGCCCTGCTGGGGGGCATCCTCTTTCTGGCCTTTGGGGAGACAGAGGGGCAACGCATCCTTCTGCCCGAGGCCGCCCGACGCTATACCCGCTGGGCGCTGCCGGCGGCGGCGCTGGTGGCCTTCCTGGGATGGTGGTTCCGTTAGGGAGGCGTAAGATGGTCGTTCTGGAGGCGCAGGGGCTGCGCAAGGTCTACGGCCGGACGGTGGCGGTGGACGACCTGACCCTTTCCCTGGAACGGGGGGAGGTGCTCGGTTTCCTGGGCCCCAACGGGGCCGGGAAGACGACCACGATGAAGATGCTGGTGGGGCTGGTCCGCCCCACCTCCGGCCAGGCCCGCGTCCTGGGCCGGCCGCCGGGAGACCCGGCGGTGATGGGGAGAATCGGCTTCCTGCCGGAGCACTTTCGCTTCCACCCCTGGCTGACCGCCTTCAATTTCCTCGACTTCCATGCCCGCCTCCTCCATATGCCGGCCGAACGACGCCGGAAGCGCATCCCCGAACTCCTGGAGCAGGTCGGCCTGGCCGACCGTGCCCGTTCGCGCCTGGCCGAGTTTTCCAAAGGGATGCTCCAGCGCATCGGCCTGGCCCAGGCCCTCCTGAACGAGCCGGAGTTGGTCTTCCTGGATGAGCCGACCTCCGGGTTGGACCCCCTGGGGCGGCGGGAAGTCCGCGAACTCATCGGCGAACTGCGCCGTTCCGGGGTGACCGTCTTCCTGAACTCGCACCTCCTGAGCGAGGTGGAGATGTCCTGCGACCGAGTGGCCATCATCAAACGCGGGCGGGTGGTCCGCACCGGCACGCTGGACGAACTGACCGGGGCGGCGCTGGAGGTGGAGATACGGGCGGCCGGGGTGACCCCGGAGGTGCGGGCCGGGCTGGAGCGCTGGGGCCAGGTCATCCGGGAGGAAAAGGACCTCCTGGCCCTGGCCGTGGCCGACCGGGAGGCGCTGCCGGCCATCGCCCGCCACCTGGTGGAAGGCGGCGCCCGTCTCTACGCCATGTCGCCGCGACGATTGCCCCTGGAAGAACTTTTTGTGCGTATTATGAAGGAAAGCGAATGAGCATCCTGACCGTAGCCCAACTGACCTTTCTGGAGGCCCGTCGGAGAAAACTCTTCTGGATCATCCTGGTCGTCGGCCTGCTCTCGTTGCTCCTCTTTGCCCTGGGTTTCTACTTTATCGACCGCGAACTGAGGACCTCGGCGGAGGCGGCGATACAGACCGCCGTCCGGAGCACCATGCTTCTGGTGGGGTTATATGGGGTGAACACCCTGGGCGTGACCCTGGGCGTGTTGATCTCGGTGGACACCATCTCCGGAGAGATTGCCTCGGGCACGATTCAGACCATTGCCACCAAGCCGCTGCGGCGCTGGGAAATCGTCGTGGGCAAATGGGTGGGACTGGCGACGATGCTGGCCGTCTTCGTCCTGGGGATGGCCGGCGGGATGATGCTCTTCGTCTGGGCCATCTCCGGCTACCTCCCCAGCCGTCCCCTGGAAGGGATGGGGATGATGGTTCTGGAGGGGTGGGTTTTTCTGAGCCTTTCCCTTCTGGGCGGGACGTACCTCCCACCGCTGGGCAACGGGGTGGTGGTGCTCATGCTCTACGGCCTGGACTTTGTGGCCGGCTGGATCGGGCAGATCGGGGAACGGCTGTCCAACACGACGGCGGAGACCATCGGCCTGGTCGTCCGTTTCCTCGTCCCCGGCGAGGCCATGTGGCAGCGGGCCGCCCACGTGATGGAGCCGTCCTCCCTGTTCGGCCTGACCCCGTTCACCATCGGCGACGACCCGGGGGTGGGGATGGTGGTCTATGCCCTCTTCTACCTGGCGGCCGTCCTGGGGGCCACCGTCTACCTGTTCGGCCGGCGGGACCTCTGAACGGCAGGCCACCGGCCAGAATGGAGGGACTACCGGCCGGCCTGTTCCCCCCGGTTCATTTCGTAGATGAGGCGCAGCCCCTCCAGGGTCAGCCAGGGGTCCACCACCTGGAAGACGTCGGTCTCCCGGGCGATGAGTTCGGCCAGGCCGCCGGTGGCGATGACCCGCATCTCCGGCCCGAGTTCCCGGCGGAAGCGGGCCACCATCCCCTCCACCAACCCCACATAGCCGAAGAGGATGCCCGACTGCATGCTCTGGACGGTGTTTCGGCCGATGACCTGGGGGGGCGGGGCCAGTTCCACCTGGGGCAACTTGGCCGTGTGTTCGGTCAACGCTCTGGCAGCGATGGCGATGCCCGGGGCAATGGCCCCGCCCAGGTAATCGCCCTCGGCGGAGATGGCGTCGAAGGTGGTGGCCGTGCCGAAATCCACCACGCAGGCCGGCCCGCCGTAACGCCGGAAGGCGGCCGCAGCGTTGATCACCCGGTCGGCCCCCACCTCGCGGGCGTTCTCGATGCGCAGGCGCACGCCGGTGCGCACGCCGGCATCCACCACCAGCGGCTCCACCCCCAGGTAGCGCCGACAGACTTCCACAAAGGCTCCGGTCAGCGGGGGGACGACGCTGGCGATGGCCGCGCCGTGGACGGAGGCGCGCTCCAGGCCGGCATGCTCCAGGAGCGTCAGAAAGAGGGCGGCGTATTCGTCGGCGGTGCGCTCCCGGTCGGTGGCGATGCGCCAGTGATGGAGCAGCCTTTCCCCCTGGTACAGGCCCAGGACGATGTTGGTGTTGCCGATGTCGATGCAGAGGAGCATGGGAGTCCTCCGTGTTGCGTGTTGCGTGGTGCGTGGTGCGTGATGCGTGATGCGTGGTGCGTGTTGCGTGATGCGTGTTGCGGGTTACGGGTTGCGCAGGATGCGGGCGCCGCGCCGGCCGAACTCGATCTGCTTCCAGGCGGCCACCACCGCCACGGTGATCAACACGGCGGCGATAATTTCGGGAATGCCGTTGGTCAGCCCAACGGCCAGGAGTACCTCCCAGGGCAACGGCGGGCTGACCCAGTTCAGGGTGCTGAGCAGCCCGAGCATGCCCAGCACCAACACGGTGTTGGTCAGCGTGCCGACGACCGCGGCGGTACCGACGGCCACCAGTTCCCCCCGTCGCCACAGGACGATCCCCAGGCCGGCCAGTGCCAGTGTCCCCAGGACCAGGGAGCAGATCAACACCAGGGTCTGCAGGCCGGCATCGCCGCCCAGGACCGGCGTCGCATAGGCCACGACCGGTCCGACCACGGCCAGGGCGATGATGACGAGCAGAACCAGGATAGACGGCCAGACCTGCGGTTGCTTCACCAGTCGGTAGGCCAGGTAGGCCAGGAGTCCGATGAACAGGCGGGGTACGACGGAGATGAGCGGGTTCTGGAAGTAGATATCGCCGGTGCCGGTGGGGGCGACGTGGGCCCAGATCAGGCTGAAGAGGCCGAAGAGGAGACCGATGATCGTTCCCACTACCGGCCCTTCCAGCACTGCCCCGATGATGACCGGCACGTGCATGATGGTGATGGATACCCCCAGTACAAAGGGGATGAACCCCAGCCGGGTGGCCCCCAGCAGGATGGCCACGGCGCTCAGCGCGCCAGCGACGACGATGTTCCGAACGCTGATTCTCATGGGAACCTCCTTTTTACGTGTTACGTGTTGCGTGTTGCGTGTTGCGTGTTGCGTGCTGCGTGCTGCGTGCTGCGTGCTGCGTGCTGCGTGTTTACCCTCCTCGATCCAAAAACACCAGGAGCGCGGCGAGGGCCAGGGCAATCCCCAGGGCCAGGAAGTCGGCCGGCCGCATCCGCAGGCGTACCAGGCAGGTTCGCCCGCGCCCGCCGGCGTATCCCCGCGCCTCTATGGCCAGGGCCAGTTCCTCGGCCCGGCGCAGGGCGGCGAGGAAGAGGGGGATGAGAAGCGGCAACATCCGGCGCGCCCGGCTCAGGAAGTTGCCCCGCCCACGGCCAAAGTCGGCCCCCCGGGCGGCCTGGGCCTTCATCAGGCGCTCCAGTTCCCGGCCCAGGAGGGGGATGAAACGCATGGTGATGGCCAGAACCAGGGCCAGTTCGTGCGCCGGCAGCCCCAGCCGCTGGAAGGGCCGCAGCATCCCCTCCACGGCATGGACCAGGTCGGTGGTATCGGCGATGCCGGTGAGCAGGGTCAGCAGGAGCACGATGGCCACCATGCGCAGCATCATGGCCAGCGCGCCGACCAGGCTGGCGGCGCTGACCACGATGGGCCCCCATTGCCATACCAGCGGGCTGCCGGCAGCCAGGGCCGCCCTGTGGGGGTAAAAGAGCATCTGCAGGGCCAGCACGATGGCGAAAAGCGGCAGGAGCGGCCGCAGGCTGCGCAGGGCGTGCCCCAGGGGAACGCGGGCCAGCAGGAGCAATCCCAACGCCAGGACGATTCCCAGTAGACCCACCGCCGGCCCGGGGTTGACCATCAGCGCCAGGGCCAGCAGGACCACCCCGGTCAGGCGCACCCGCGGGTCCAGCCGGTGCAGGATGGATCCGGTAGGAAGGTACTGGCCGAAGGAGAGGGTCCTCAACACCTCGAAATCGCTCATCGGAGCACCTCCTCCAGGAGGGGGAGGGCTTCCTCCAGGGTGAGGGCCGTCGGGCGCACCGGCAGGCCGGCCCGGGCCAGTTCCACCAGCATCTGGGTCACGGCCGGCACCTCTAACCCCCACCGGGCCAGGACCTCGCCCTGGGCGAATACCTGCCGGGTGGGGCCTTCCAGCACGACCCGTCCCTCGGCCAGGACGTAGACCCGGTCGGCCAGGCCGGCGATTTCCTCCATAGAGTGCGAGGCCCAGACCACGGCCCGCCTCTCCTGCCGCTGCCAGCCCCGCAGCAGGGCGGCCAGTTCCCGCCGGCCGCGGGGGTCCAGCCCGGCCAGCGGCTCGTCCAGCACCAGCACCTCCGGCTCCAGGGCCAGGACGCCGGCCAGGGCCACCCGCCGACGCTCGCCGGCGCTGAGGGCCCAGGTGAGCCGGTTTTCAAAGGAGGGGGGCAGGCCGGCCGCCTCCATCGCCCGACGCACCCGTGCCCGTACCTCCTCCAGCGGCAGGCCCAGGTTGAGCGGCCCAAAGGCCACGTCGTCGGCCACATACCGCTCGAAGAGTTGATCCTCCGGGTTCTGGAAGAGGAGGGCCACCCGCCTCCGTATGGCCCGCAGGTCCACCCGGGGGTTGGAAAGGTCCTGCCCGAACACGCGCACCGTGCCCCGTTGGGGGCGCAAGAGGCCGTTCAGGTGTTGCAGGAGGGTGGATTTCCCCGACCCGGTCGGCCCGATGACCCCCACGATCTCCCCGGCGAAGACGGAAAAATCGACGCCGCAGAGGGCGGTCGTCTCCAGGGGGGTGCCGCGCATGTAGGTATAGTGGAGGTCGTGTACCTCGATCAGGGCCTGCTCCATCCTCGACCTCCGCGGGCATACTCCCGGATGGCGGCGACCACTTCCGCCGGGGTGAGCAGGCCGTCCGGGAAATCGGGGAGACGGGCATGCAGGGCCTGGGACAGGCGGGCCGGCAGGGGGAGGTCCAACCCCAGGCGGTGGAGCATCTCCCCCTGGAGCAACACCTGGCGGGGTGGGCCCTGAAGGACGATGCGTCCCTCGGCCATGACGATCGCCCGTTCGGCCGGGACAACCTCCTCCATATTTTGGGTGATGGCGATGATGGCCATGCCCTGGCGGTGGAGTTCCCGGACGATTTCGAGGACGGCCCGCCGGCCGGCCGGGTCCAGCATGGCCGTGGCCTCGTCCAGCACCAGACAGCGGGGCTGCATGGCCAGCGCGCCGGCCAGGGCCAGGCGTTGCTTCTGGCCGCCGGAGAGGTGCTGGGGGGAGCGATGGCGCAGCGCCGAGAGGCCGACCGCCTCCAGCGCCCAGTCCACCCGCCGGCGCAACTCCTCCTCCGGCAGCCCCAGGTTCTCCGGGCCAAAGGCCACCTCCTCCTCCACCACGGTGGCGACGAACTGGCGGTCGGGGTCCTGAAAGACCATGGCCACGGCGCGGCGGATTTCCTGGCGGAAGGCCGGGTTGCGGGTGTTCATCCCGAGCACCCAGACGTCCCCGGAGGTGGGGAGGAGGAGGGCGTTGAAGTGGCGGGCCAGGGTGGTCTTGCCCGAGCCGTTGGGGCCGATGAGGGCCACGAACTCGCCCGACCGGATTTCGAGGTCCACGCCGTCGAGCGCCGGCCTGGTCCCTTCGCCGCCGGATGGATAGGAAAAGTGCAGGTCCCGGACGCGGATCAGCGGCTCGTTCACCTTCCGCCCCCTGACTGGGCGGCGCGTTCCGGCGGGCGGAAGGCCCGGCCTTCCCCGGCCGGTTCAGCCGGGAGGCCGCCGGCCGCATAAAAAATCCCCCAGGGCCGCCTGGAGGACCGATGCACGCTCATCATCACCTCGCCGTCTCGGTCGCCCTGCGATCCCAGCGACGATTCCCAATGCTTCCTTTGGGGAGCGGCCCGGGGCCGCCCCGGCTCACCGCCCACCTGGGGTCGGTGGCAAGACCATTATACCACCGGCCTCCGCCGAACGCAACTTGACATCCTCTCCTCCCCGTGGTACACTGGCGGCACAAAACTCAAGGAAAAGGAGACCGTATGGGTATGCAGAAGGCGAACAACTCCTGGACCGGCCGGCTGGAACTCCTGGCCCTCATCGCCGTCGTCCTGGCCGTGTTGATTCTGCTGGTGATCTGGCCTCGCTCCTGTGCCTGGGAAACTCCTCCCCCCACCCCTTTGCCCTGGACCGAAGTGCCGGGCCGCTTCCTCATCCCGACCTTTACCCCCATTCCCCCCACCATGCCGGCGCCCCCCACCCCGGCCATCACCCCAACACCTTGAACGTTCAACGCTCAACGGTTATCAAGGCTTGGCGGAGGGCCTCTCCTTCCAATCCGGCCCCCAGGGCGGCCATCAACTTGAGGCGGGCCTTGGGTCCGGTCAGGCCGTCGGCGAAGAGGACGCCGGCCTCCTTCAGGTCGCGGTAGGCGCCGGCATAGCCGTAGCGGTCATAGACCAGGCCGGCCGGGCAGCGCGAGGCGATGACCAGGGCCACCCCCCGGGCCACGGCTTCCCGAATCGTGGGCATCCACCAGGGAGGCACCCGTCCGCCGCCCAGCGCCTCGATCACCACGCCGCGCATCCCCCACTCCACCGCATAACGCAGCAGGCCGTCGTCCATCCCCACGGCCAGTTTGATGAGCAGGACGCGCTCCTCCAGGGATTCCGGGGAAAGGCACGGTTGCCGGGGCAGCCGGCGGTGCAGGATGACCTCCTCTCCCTCCACCCGGCCTATCGGCCCCCAGAAGGGCGACTGGAAGGTGGCCGGGCTGAGGGTGTGCACCTTGGTGACCAGGCGGGCGGCATGGATTTCTTCCCCCATCACCACCACGGCCCCCAATCCCCGGGCCTGGGGAGAGGCCGCCACCCGCAGAGCGGAGAGGAGGTTGGCCGGCCCATCGTAGCCGGGGTCGGAGGCGGTGCGCATGGCCCCGGTGAGGACGATGGGGCAGTCCCCCTCCACCGTCAGGTCGAGGAGGTAGGCGGTCTCCTCCATCGTGTCGGTGCCGTGGGTGATCACGATTCCCCGACAATCGGGCCGGTGGGCCAGTTCCCGGACCCGCCCGCGCAGCGACCAGAGGGTCTCCAGGGTGAAGTGGGCGCTGGGGAGGTTACAGTGCTCCACGATTTCCAGCGGCTCCTTCCAGCCCAGGTCCCGACACAGGTCGGCGGCCTCCAGGGCCGGCACGGCTCCCCGGCCGGCCGCCACCTCCCGCATGGCGATCGTCCCTCCCGTGGTCACCAGCACCAGGTGGCCCTCCATCTCATCCTCCCCCTTCGCCCCTCGTCGGGCCGGGGGCCGGCACGCAGACGGTGCGATTCTCCCGCGCCGGGGCCTCTCGCAGGGCCCACTCCACCTGCTCCACCAGGGCCACCTTGTTCCCGTTATATCCTCCCGGAGCCGCCGTTACGCCGATGCTCAGGGTCTGGGACAGGTGGGGGGAGAGGTCGGCCGCCAGCCGCCGGATTCGCTCGGCCAGGGAGAGGGCGCCTTGCTCATCGGTGCAGGGGAGGAGCAGGGCCAGGGTATCCTCGCTGTAGCGGGCCAGGAAATCCGAGGAGCGGGTGTGGCGCTTCAGAGCCCGGGCCAGCCGGAGCAGGTGGGCCGTGGCCAGCCGGGAATCGGGAAACTCGAGGGAGATCAGCATCAGGGCCAGGGGATAGCGGTAACGGCGGGTGCGGGCCATTTCCTCAGCCAGACGGGACCACATGGTACGTCGGTCGTACAGGCCCGTTTCCCGGTCGATGGAAGATTCGTAGACGCGGTTCTGCTCCAAGCGTTCCTCCTGGACCGGAGAATCTGCTACCTACTGTAGCACATCGGAGCCGGATTGTCAAATGCGCGTTTTTCCTTACGGAGGCAAACACCGGAGGCGGACTTGACGATACCTTTGCCTGGTACTATGATAAAGGCGTGGCCCTCTTTCGATGAACAGGGCCACAGGAAGCCGGGCATGAAGGACGCTCCTCCAGGGCGCAAGGCGCTGTGGCGTCGTTTCTGGAATTTCCTGGCCTCCCGACGGCTGGCCGTCCTCCTCCTGTTGGGCCTGCTCCTCCTGACCCTGGCCGGCCTCTTCATCCCCCAGCAGCCGGCCGAACTGGACGCCGCCGGCCGGAAGGCCTGGCAGGAGGCCATGGGCGAACGCTACGGCCCGGCCTGGGGAGTTTACCAGGCGCTGGGCCTGCCCGACCTCTTCCATACCCCCCTCTTCTGGGCCCTGGGGGCGGCCCTTTTCCTGAACCTCCTGGCCTGCACGGCGGACCGCCTGGGCCGGCTCCTCCGGGCCATGCGCCGGCCGGCCACCCTCCGCCTGCCCGAGACCGCCTACGCGCCCGCCGGCCGGCCGGGGCAAAAGTTTTCCCTCCCCGAGGCCCGCCGCCACCTCCGGAGGTTCGGCTGCCGGCTGTGGGAGGAGCCCGGCCGGCCGCACTACTTCTACGGGGAGACCCCGCGCCTGGCCCCCCTGGGAACGCTCCTCTCCCACCTGGGGCTTTTCCTCCTCCTCCCCGGCCTCCTCCTGTCCGGCCTGGCCTGGCGCGACCGCCTCCGGCTCGATGTCGGGGCCTCCGCCACCTTCCTGCCCCACCATCCTGCCTGCGCCGTGGCCGCCCTGGGCCTGCAGGCCGGGGAAGCCGGCGGCTTCCTGCGCAGCGTCTCCGGGGAACTCCTGATCTCCGAGGGAGAGGCCCTGATCCGGGGACGGACGGGGCCGGAGGGGCCGCTCCCGGCCTGTGGGGCGAACTTCTACCTCCGTTCCTACGGCCTGGCCCTCCAGGTGGAGGCCGCCGACCCCCGCGGCCGTCCCCTGGAAGTCGTCCCCTCCGGGGAGGGCCAGGCGCTTTCCCCGGAGGGGGCACCCTCGAAACGCCTGGGGCCGCCCCCTTCTTCCGCCGCCGGCCCTGTCGTCCTCCGCTTTCCGGAGGGGACCGCCGAACGCTCCTTCGACATCCCGGCCCTGGCCCTGCACGTCACCGTGGCCCCCTCGGCCACGGCCCTGGTTGGCTTCCGCCAGGGCCCGCTCCAGGTGCATATCGAGCAGGCCGGGCTGAACCGCCCCCTCTTCGACGGCCGCATCGCTCCCCACACCACCCTGGAACTCCCGGCCGGCCGGCTTGCCTTCCGCCCGACTTCCTTCCTGGAGGTGGAGGCCGTCTACGACCCGACCTTCCCCTTCCTCCTGGGCGCCGGGTGTTGCCTGGTCGCCGGAAGCGTCCTGAGCCTCCTCCCCCAACGCTCTTTCTGGGCCCGGCTGGACGAGGACGGGACGCTCTGGATACGCCTGGGCCGGCAGGAAGAGACCTCCGGAGGAGGGAGATGAGCATGGCCTTTGAGGACTGGTTGGCCATCCTGGCCGTCCTCTTCCTCTTCGGCGGGGGCGGACTGAGCCTGGCCGGCCTCCTGACCGGGAGGCCCGGCCTGGGACATTGGGCCCGCTGGTGCGCCGGCAGCGGGGGGTATCTCCTCCTCCTGGTCCTGACCTGGCGGGGCCTTCAGGTGCAGGGCTGGCCCCTGACCGACCTCTACGAGGTCCTCCTGCTCACCGCGGCGACGACCGCTCTGGCCTGCGCCCTGGTCGCTCCCCGCCGGCAGGAGGCGCTGGCCGGGGCCTGCGCCGGGCCGGCCGCCGGCCTGATGGTGGCCCTGGCCCTGCTCTTCCTCCCCTCGGGCAGCCGCCTGCCCCACCCGCCGACGGCCGCCCTGGGGAGCCTCTGGTTTCCCCTGCACGTCCTGGCCACGACCCTGGGCTACGGGGGGCTGATTCTGGCCGGAAGCGCCGGTCTCCTCCGCCTCCTCCCGGCCGGCCGGCTGCCCATCTCCCCCCACGACGCCGAGGAGGTGGCCTGGCGCGGCCTGTCCTGGGGCTACCCCTGGCTGACCCTGGGGATGGTGCTGGGGATGGTATGGGGCTGGTGGGCCTGGGGACGTCCCTGGTCCTGGAGTACGAAGGAGGTGCTGACCCTCCTCACCTGGGGTCTCTTTACCCTGGCCTTTCATACCCGCCGGCTGAAGGGCTGGCGGGGATGGCCGCACGCTCTGATTTTGACGGCCGGCCTGGCCGCGCTCCTCCTGACCCTTTTGGCCGCCGAAGCGCTGGCCCGGCTGGCCGTCCCGGTCGCAGAGTACGTCTTTTAGCCCGGGAAATACCCCCGGGGGGTATATCCCGGGACCGGGCCCGCCGGAACGGGCCCTGGAGTACGGCCATGCGCCTTCTGAGCCGACGAGAAGTGATCAAGGGCGCCCTGGGGTTGGGATTGGGCGCCCTGGGCGTCGCCGCCGTCCTGGAAGGTCTGCGCCGCATGGCCCCGGCCGGGGAAAACTCCCTGCCGCCTCCCCCCTTCTATGCCCGGCCGGCCCGCTTCTTCCTGCCGGTGGCCCAGACCACCCGCTGCGGCGATTGCCATACCGGGAGCGAACCCTCCCGCTCCACCTTCTGCCACGTCGAACATGCCGGCAGTTATGTGAAGTGCCGCCTCTGCCCCAAGGGCTGCATGATCTCTCCGGGCAAACGGGGGGACTGCCGGGTGCGCGAAAACCGGGGGGGCATGCTCTACACCATGGTCTATGGCAATCCCTGTGCCCTCCACCTGGACCCCATCGAGAAAAAGCCCTTCTACCACTTTCTTCCCGGCACGACGGCCCTTTCCCTGGCCACGGCCGGCTGCAACCTGCACTGCCTCTACTGCCAGAACTGGGAGATCTCCCAGGTGCCGCCCGAGGAAACCACCTTCACCCGCCTGATGCCGGAGGACATCGTCGCCCTGGCTTTACAGAGAAAAAGCCCCTCCATCGCCTTCACCTACACCGAACCCACCGTCTTTTACGAGTATATGTACGATACCGCCGTCCTGGCCCGTACCTACGGCCTGCGCAGCGTGGTCGTCAGCGCCGGCTACATCAACCCGGAGCCGCTCCAGGAACTGTGCCGGGTGGTGGACGCCATCAAAATCGACCTGAAGGGCGTGAGTGAGCGCTTCTACCGGGAGGTCTGCTTCGCCACATTGCAGCCGGTGCTGGAATCCATCCGCACCATCGCCCGGAGCGGCGTCCACCTGGAGATCGTCAACCTGGTCGTGCCCACGCTGAACGACGACCTGGAGGATATGCGCCGCCTGGCCCGCTGGGTGCACGACGAACTGGGCCCGGACGTGCCGTTGCACTTTTCCCGCTTCTATCCCCAGTATCGGCTCCAAAACCTGCCTCCGACGCCGGTGGAGACGCTGCACCGGGCCCGGGAGATCGCCCTGAGCGAGGGCCTGCACTATGTCTATGTGGGCAACGTGCCGGGGGACCCGGCGGCCCACACCTACTGCCCCCGTTGCGGAAAGGCGGTCCTCCTGCGCAGCAACATGACCCTGCTGGAAGCGCACCTCCAGGACGGCCGCTGCGCCTACTGCGGGCAGGAAATCCCGGGAGTGTGGAAATGAGGAGGTGACGATGTCTGGAAGACTCCGGAACGCCGCGTTGCTCCTGGCCCTGCTCCTGGTCGGATGCGGAGGGGCGTCCCCGACGCCCTCGCCCACCCCCGTGGCCGGCCCGATTCGCCCGCCGGCCGTGGCCGGCCAGTTCTACCCGGCCGACCCCCAGCAACTGGCCTCCATGGTGGACGGCTTCCTGGAGGGCCTCCAGCCGACCCCCGGCCGGCCCATCGCCCTGATCGTCCCCCACGCCGGCTATATCTACTCCGGCCCCGTGGCCGCCTATGCCTACGCCGAACTGCGCGGACAGCACTATGACGCCGTCGTCCTGATCGGCCCCAACCATCGCCTGGCCCACTTCACCGGCATCGGCGTCTACCCGGCCGGGGCCTTTCAGACTCCCCTGGGGACGGTGCCCGTGGATGCCGAACTGGCCCGGGCCATCCTGGAGGCCGACCCCTCTTTCCAGAGCGACCCCCAACTGCACGCCCTGGAACACTCCCTGGAGGTGCAACTGCCCTTCCTCCAGCGGGTGCTGCCGGATACCCCCATCGTGCCCATCCTGATCGGGATGCCCACCCGGGAGAACGCCCAGGCGCTATCCGCCGCCCTGATCCGGGTCCTCCCCGGACGCAACGTCCTCCTCATCGCCAGTTCCGACCTTTCCCACTATCCCCCCTACGAGGAGGCCGTCCAGGTGGACCGCGCCCTCCTCTCGGCCATCGAGACCCTGGACGTGGAGGAGTTTCGCCGGGCGGCGGCCCGTTCCATGTCGCTGGGGATACCCAACCTGCAGACGCCCTGCTGCGGCCAGCAGGCCATCGCCGTGGTGATGGAGGTGGCCCGGGCCCTGGGGGCCGACCGGGCCACCGTCCTGCGCTATGCCAACTCCGGGGATGTGCCCGGGGGCCGGCGCGATCAGGTGGTGGGCTATGGCGCGGTCAAATTCTGGTCGAGCCGATGACAAGGAGGCTGCCATGCCGAAAAAACGTCTCTTGTGGTGGAAAACGGTGATTCTGGCCGCCCTGCTGACCCTCCTGGCCGGATGTCGGGGCGAAGGAAGCCCGGCGGCCGGCCGGGAAGAGGGCACCCTTTCGGCCGAGGAGCGGGCCGAACTCCTGAGGCTGGCCCGCCAGACGATCACCACCTACCTGAAAGAAAAGAGGATTCCGCCCTATTCCACCGACAACCCCGACTTTCTGCGGCCCGGGGGAGCCTTTGTCACGCTGCGGAAGCACGGCCAGTTGCGCGGCTGCATCGGCTACATCTACTCCGAGGAGCCGCTCTACCAGACCATCCAGAAGATGGCCGTCGCCGCGGCGGTGCAGGACCCGCGCTTTCCCCCGGTGCGGGAGAGCGAACTGGGGGAAATTTCCATCGAAATCTCCCTGCTCTCCCCGATTCAGCGGGTGACCGACACCAACGCCATCGTCGTCGGCAAGCACGGCCTGATCATCCGTTACGGCCCCTACCAGGGCCTTCTCCTCCCCCAGGTGGCCCCGGAGCAGGGCTGGGACCGGGAGGAATTTCTGGAGGGGCTCTGCTACAAGGCCGGCCTGCCGGCCGATGCCTGGCGCGACCCCCAGGCCGAACTCTACTCCTTCACCGCCGAGGTGTTCGGCGAGGAGGAGTAGAGGCCGAATTCGAAGTGGGGGCGAAAGGCCGGGGTTCCGGCCCTGGCCGATGCTCCCATGCGCTGAGGAAAAGGAAGAGGCCATGGATGCCTTCCACCTTCCCCCTACCTGGGTTCCGGATGCCATCTTCTACCAGATCTTCCCCGACCGCTTCCGCAACGGCGACCCCCGGAACGACCCCCCGAACGTCCACCCCTGGGGGGAACCGCCCACCCCTCGGACCTTTTTCGGCGGCGACCTGGCCGGCGTTATCGAGAAGTTCGACTACCTCCTGGACCTGGGGGTGAACGCCCTCTACTTCAACCCCGTCTTCCTCTCCTCCTCCACCCACCGCTACAACACCTGCGACTATTTCCGCATCGACCCCCGCCTGGGCGACCTGAGGACCTTCCGCCGGCTCCTCCGCCTGGCCCACCGGCACGGGGTGCGCGTCATCCTGGACGGCGTCTTCAACCACTGCGGACGGGGCTTTTTCCCCTTTCAGGACCTCCTGGAGAACGGGCCGGATTCCCCCTATCGGGACTGGTTCTACGTGCGGGGCTTTCCCCTCCACGCCTATGAGGAAAGCCTCCCGCCCAACTATGCCTGCTGGTGGAACTTTCGCTCCCTGCCCAAGTTGAACGTGTCCAACCCGGAGGTGCGCCGCTTCCTCCTCTCGGTGGCCTGCTACTGGCTGAGGCAGGGGGCCGACGGCTGGCGCCTCGACGTGCCGAACGAGATCGACGATGACGCCTTCTGGCAGGAATTCCGCCGGGCGGTCAAGAGGGTCCATCCCCAGGCCTATATCGTCGGGGAGATCTGGACCGACGGCCGGCGCTGGCTACAGGGAGACCAGTTCGACGGCATCACCAACTACGAACTGCGCACCATCCTTCTGGAGTGGCTGGTCGAGGGCAAATATCGGGCTCTGGCCTTTGCCCACCGCCTGCAGGCCCTCCTTTCGAAGTACCGTCCGGAGGTCGTCCTGGCCCAGTTGAACGTGCTGGGCAGCCACGATACCCCTCGCCTGCTCACGGTGGCCCGGGGCGACGTGGCCACGGTGAAACTCCTCTGGCTCTTTGTGATGACCTGGCCCGGGGCTCCCTGCATCTACTACGGCGACGAGGTGGGCATGGCCGGCGGGCCCGACCCCGATTGCCGGCGCTGTTTCCCCTGGGACGAAGGGGAGTGGAACCGGGACCTGCGGGATTACATCCGGCGTCTGATCGCCTGGCGCAAGGCGTTGCCGGCCCTGCGTCGGGGGGAGACGCGCCTCCTGCTGGCCCACCCCCGGCAGAACATCTACGCCCATGGCCGGGGAAAAGGGGACGAAGCGGTGGTGACGGTGCTGAACGCCTGCGACGCCCCGCGCACCTTCGATATCCCCCTGGAGGGGATGGAGATTCCGGCCGGCACGGTGCTTACGGACCTCCTGGGTGGGGAGTGTTACCCGGTGCGCAACGGCCGGCTGGAGGCCGTCTTCCTTCCCCCGCGTAGCGGCGCCCTCCTGGCCGCCCACGCCTGACATCCGCATCCTCCCGGCCGCCTGCGGTTGCCAGTTTCCTCTCGCCGTGGTAGAATGGCCTCCACCGATGGGCTGGAAACGGTTTGTTCCGGAGGACAAGGAGGTCCGATGGCCATCACCAACTTTGATGATCTCCTGGCCGAGGCCCGGCGGGTCGGGCCCAAGCGGATTGCCATTGCCGGGGCCGAGGAGCACGAGGTGCTCCTGGCCGCCCAGGACGCCACCCAGCAGGGCTTTGCCCGCTGCATCCTGGTGGGCAATGTGGAGAAAATCTACCAGGCGGCTCGGGAACATGACATCAGCCTCTACGGGATGAGCCTCCTGGACGAGCCGGATAGCCGGCGGACCATCCGGCGCGCCGTCCTGCTGGCCGCCGAGGGGGAGGCCGATGTGCTCATGAAGGGTTCGGTGAGCACAGGGAGCCTCCTGAGCATGGTGCTGAACCGGGAGGTCGGCCTGCGCACCGGCCGGCTCCTCTCCCACGTCGGCGTCTTTGAGGTTCCCGGCTACGACCGCTTCATCTTCATCACCGACGGCGGGGTCAACATCTCCCCCACCGTGGACCAGAAACTGGAAATCATCTACAACGCCGTGGAGGTGGCCCATCGCCTCGGCCTGAAGGAGCCCCGGGTGGCCCTCCTGGCCGCCTCGGAACTCCTGAGCCCCCATATCCCGGCCTCGCTGGACGCCCTGGCCCTCACCAAGATGGCCGAGCAGGGGTGGGTGGAGGGGGCCCTGGTGGACGGCCCCCTGGCCCTGGATACGGCCGTCTCGCCCAAGGCGGCGGAGATCGCCCAGGCCAAAGGGCCGGTGGCCGGCCACGCCGACATCCTGGTGGTCCCCGATGTGGACACCGGCAACATGGTGGCCAAGGTGATCACCTTCTTCGTGCGCGGCCGTATGGCCGGCGTGGTGGTGGGGGCCCGGGTCCCCCTGGTGATCAGTTCGCGGGCCGACCTGCACGAGGTTAAACTGGTCTCCATGGCCCTGGGGGTGGTCCTGGCCGCCGGGAACACGCCTCGCCCTTGAGGAAGGAAATGCCCATACGCTGGCCTCTCCTGGCCCTGGACATCGGTTCGGGGACACAGGACCTTTTGCTCTACGACCCGACGCAGCCTTTGGGCAATTGCGTCAAGATGATTCTGCCCGCCCCCACCGTCCTGCTGGCCCGGCGCATCGCCCGGGCCACGGCGGCCGGCCGGGATATCTTCCTCCACGGCCTCCGTATGGGGGGAGGCCCCTGCGTCTCGGCCCTCAAGCGCCACCTGCGGGCCGGCTACCGGGTCTATGCCACGCCGGAGGCGGCCCACACCATCCGGGACGACCTGGCGGAGGTGCAGGCCCTGGGGGTGGAGATCGTCTCCTCCCCGCCCGATGACGCCCTCCCCCTGGAGACGGGGGACATCCAGGAACCGGCCCTGCGCTCCGCCCTGGAGGCCTTTGACCTGGATTGGCCTCCTTCCTTCGCCGTCGCGGTGCAGGATCACGGGGAATCGGCCGGGGAAAGCCAGCGGCGCTTCCGCTTTCGGCAGTGGGAGGCCTTTCTTGCCTCCGGAGGCGACCTGGACGCCCTGCTCTACGAGCAACCCCCACCCCATCTGACCCGGATGGAGGCCGTGCGGCGGGCCTTGCCGGGGGCGTTCCTGATGGATACCGGGGCGGCGGCCGTGTGGGGCGCCCTGGCCGACGAGGCGGCCGCCAGGCATCGGGAGGAGGGGCTGGTGGTGGTCAACGTGGGCAACCAGCACACCCTGGGGGTCCTGGTGCAGGGGCGGCGCATCTGGGGAATCTTTGAACACCACACGGCCCTCCTGGATACCTCCGGCCTGGCCCGCTGGGTGGAGGAACTCCAGGCCGGCACCATCTCCGGCCAGGCCGTCTATGCCGAAAACGGCCACGGGGCCTGCGTGGACCCGCGCTATCCCGGGGAAACCGGCCGCTTTCGTTTCGTCGTGGTCACCGGGCCGCGGCGGGAACTGGCCCGGCCGCTGGGCTACCATCGGGCCGCCCCCCACGGCGACATGATGCTGGTCGGGGCTTTGGGCCTGGTCTCGGCCGTGCGGGTGCGGGCCGGGTTGGGGGAGTTGCCGGCAGGGTAGGAGCGGAGGCAGAGGCGGATGAAAATTGCCCGGCTCCTTTTCCTGAGCCTTCTTCTGGTCGGGTGCGCTCTATCCGAAGGGCCGGAGCCTTTCCCCGAACCTCCCGCAACCCCTTCGCCTTCGCCCACCTGTACCCCATCTCCCACGCCCCTCCCGACCCTCATCCCGGCGCCGACGCCTCCCCCTTCTCCCACCCCCTCCCCCACGCCGGCCGCCCTGAGCGGAAGCCTGGTCGCCGAGCCGCCCCAGGTCTATCCGGGCCATACCCTCCTCGTCCGGCTCCATACCTCCCTCCCGGCCACCCTTTCCCTCTCCCTGGACGGGCAGCGCCTTCCCCTTTTCCCTTCCGGCCGGGAGGGGGAGTATGTGGCCCTGGTGGGCTTCCTGGTCTGGTCCAAGCCCGGTCCGCGTCTCCTGACGGCCACCCTCCGGGACGGCCTGGGACGGGAACGGGTCCTGAGTGAGACCGTGCAGGTCCTGCCGGCCGATTATCCCGTGGAGCATATCCAACTGGCTCCAGGCCGGGAGGCGCTCCTGGACCCGGAGGTATTGCGGGCCGAACGGGAGCGCCTCCTGCCCATCTGGTCCCTCCTGACCCCGGAACGCCTCTGGGAGGGTCCCTTCATCACCCCCACCCAGGGGGTCGTCTCCTCCCCCTTTGGCGCGATGCGCTCCTACAACGGCGGCCCGGTGAGCGATTACCACCAGGGCATGGACCTGAGCAACATCACCGGCACGGTGGTCGTGGCCGCCGCCCGGGGCCGGGTCGTCCTGGCCGAGAGGCTCCAGGTGCGCGGCAACACGGTGATTCTGGACCACGGCTGGGGCGTGCTCAGCAGTTATTTCCATCTGTCGGCCATCGAGGTGCAGGTGGGGGACATCGTGGAACAGGGGCAGCCCATCGGGCGCATCGGGGCCACCGGGCTGGTCAGCGGCGCCCACCTCCACTGGGAAATTCGGGTGGGGATGGTGCCGGTGGAGCCGAGGGAGTGGGTCGGGCGGGCCTTCCCCTGAGCAGGAGGAGGCAGCCCAGTCCCATGCCCAGGGCGGCCAGGAGGTAGGAGGGGCCGGCCCCCAGCCCTTCCCAGAGCAGTCCTCCGCAGCCTTCCCCCATCGCCGCGCCGGCCAGCATGCAGGTATCGAAGAGGCCCACCGCCCGTCCCTGTTCCTCCTGGGGGACGCACTCCATCGCCAGGAGCGTGCTGTAGAAGCCGGCCGAGTTCCCCAGGCAGTAGAGGGCATAGAGCGGGTAGAGGAAGGCCACCTCCTGCGGCCAGGGGAAGAGAAGCCAGGCCAGGCCCATCAGGGCATATCCGCCGATGACGACTTTCCAGCGTCCGAGGCGGTCTCCCAGCAGGCCGGCCGGCCAGCTGGAGAGAAGCCAGGCGGCGTTGTAGATGGCCGGGAAGCGGGCGAGCACCCAGGGGCTTCCGGCTAGGCGGGGGTCATAGGCCAGAAAGGAGGGGGCATATCCCAGGAGCGTAACCGCCACCACCGAGGCGCAGATATAGCGCAGCGAGGCGTTGCGCAGGAGGGCCGGCCATCCCCGCCTTGTGCCCGGCTCCTCCGGGGGGTGCGCCGGCCGGCCCCGGGGGATCAGGAGCAACATGGGGAGAAACGCCAGGAGGTACAGTCCGGCCTTGAGCAGGAAGACGGCCGGCCAGCCGGCTTCCTGGGCCAGCCAGCCGGCCAGGAGCGCCCCCCCGACGGCCACCAGGGCGTAAACGGTGTCGAGGAAGCCGACCGCGTTCCCCGTCCGCCCCGAGGCCGCCTCCTCTACCAGCCGCAGGACGGCCGGGTGGGAGGCCATCTGCGCCCCCTGAATCAGGAAAAAGCCCAGCGCGGCGGCCGGCCAGGCGGTGGATATCCCCTCGACCAGAAGGCCCAGGGCGGTGAGCGCCACGCCTCCCAGGAGCGTCGTCCGCGCTCCCAGCCGGTCGGCCGCTTGCCCGCCGAGGAGCGAACCGAGCGCCGCCGCCCCCCAGCCGAGTCCCAGCACCAGGCCCAGAACCTCCGGTCCGGCCTGCAGGGAGCGCATAAAGGCCCCGAACAGGGTTGTGCCTACCTCCAGGAGGCCGGCGCAGAGTTGGAAAAAGGCCAACACCAGGATGGTGGGGTGGCGCAGAATCCGGGTCACGTTTCCAGTTCCAGGGTGTAGCCGAGGAAGGAGTTTCGGCGCTGCCGGAGGTGCAGGCCGGCCTGTTCGGCCCGGCGGAGCATGGTCGAGGGGAAGGAGTAGTCGGGGTCGGGGAGGTACTCGATGATGGTGACCCGGCCGCCGGGGCGGAGCACCCGGCGCACCTCCCGAAGGGCCTGCACCGGGTCGGGCACCTCGCCGAGCACGGCGATGAAGAAGGCGTGGTCAAAGGTCCCTTCGGCCAGGGGCAGGGCCTGGGCATCGGCCGCCACCACATGCACCCAGGGAAAGCCCCGGCGGCGGGCCTTTTGGGCGACCAGGCCGGCCAGGCGAGGGGAGATCTCGACGGCGCAAACCCGCCCCTGGGGCCCCACCCGGCCGGCCGCCGCCAGGGTCCAGAAGCCGGGGCCGGGGCCGACCTCCAGGGTGCGCATCCCCGGCCTCAGCCCCATCCGCTCGACCGTCCTTTCCGGAGGGGTAACCAGGCGACGGAGAGGGTTATCCAGCAGGCGGGCGAGGCCGGCAGGCATGGGGAACGGTTTGACCTTGCGAATCAGCCGGGCCGGCAGCAGGAGGAAGAGCAACCAGACTCCCAGCGCCAGCAAAAGGCCCCAGCCCAACCAGCGGAGCAGCGTCGCCAGGTCCATCGGTCCTCCTGAACGTACTCCACGGGCAAACGTGCAACGTGCAACGTGGAACGTGCAACGTGAAACGTGGAACGTGCAACGTGAAACGCTATTATGCCCGCACGTAATGCATCCCCCCGACCTGGCGCACCAGCCCTTTGAGTTCCATCAGGGTCAGGGTGCTGGAGAGGAGGGGAATCGGCAGGCCGGATTGTTGTCCCAATTCGTCGATGTGCAGCGGTTCGGCCGAGAGGAGGCCCAGGATGGTGGCTTCCACCGTGCTTTCCGGGACGAGTTGGCGGGCCTCCTGTTGTTCGGCGGCCCGGGTCAGGTGCAGTTCTTCCAGGATGTCCTCGACGCCGCGCACCAGGCGGGCCCCCTGCACCAGGAGTTCGTGGCAACCCCGGCTGGCCGGGGAGAAGATGGAGCCGGGCACGGCAAAGACCTCGCGGCCCTGCTCGGCGGCAAAGTCGCAGGTGATGAGGGCCCCGCTCTGTTCCCCGGCCTCGATCACCACCACCCCCAGGCTCAGCCCGCTGATGATGCGGTTCCGTGGGGGAAAGTTGCGCGGTTCGGGGGCGGTGCCCGGCGGATAGTCCGAGACCAGGGCCCCGTGGGCGATGATCTCCTGGGCCAGGCGGCGGTTGCCGGGGGGGTAGATGCGGTCCACCCCGCAGGCCAGGACGGCCACGGTCCGGCCGCCGGCGGCCAGAGCGGCCTGGTGGACTTCGGTGTCGATGCCGATGGCCAGCCCGCTGACCACGGTGACGCCGCTGCGGGCCAGGTCGCCGGCCAGACGGCGGGCGACCTCCCGGCCGTAGGCGGTGGGGCGGCGGGTGCCCACCAGGGCGACCATGGGTTCGGCGGGGTCGAGCGTTCCGCGCAGGTAGAGGACGGGAGGAGGGGCGTAGATGTGCCGCAGCCGCTCAGGGTAACCGGCGTCCTCCCAGGTGAGGATGGTGATGCCCAGGCGGCGGATGCGCTCCAGTTCGTCGTCCAGGGAGAGGCGCCTCCGGGCCGCCAGGAGGCTGGCGATGGAGGCCTCGTCCAGGCCGGCGCGGGCGAGTTCCTCCACCGGGGCGTTCCAGGCCCGTTCGGGGCTGCCCAGGTGCTCCAGCAGCCGGCGCAGGCGCATCGGCCCGATGCCCGGGGTCAGGCTAAAGCCCAGGTAATACTTCTCCATGGCCATCGGTTTCCTCGCTTCGACCGAACCGTCCCGTCTCGTCCTCCGGCATTATAGCATGTCCCGACCTTCCTGTCCACGCTGGACAAAACAGGCAAAATATGGTATGATAAAAATAGTTACACTTGTCCTGGGGCCGGTCCAGACCCCAAAGCAGGGTGTGGCGATGGGAAACGACCCGGGCGAAGCCAGAAATCGGCGGGCGCGGCAGATCGTCGAGCGGCTGGCGCTCACCCCGGCGGAACTGCACCGTCTGGTTCGCATCCTGCGGGTGACGCTGGACACGTTGGACCCGGAGTACCGGGCCAACGTCACGGCCATCGCCCGGGAACTGGAGCGCAGCCGGCGCACGGTCTACCAGTGGGCCGACCGGATTCTGGCGGCGATGGTTGCGGAGATGCGCGAAATCCGGGTGGGCCGGCCCCGGCGGGAGCAGTGAGGCGCCGTGTCCGGGAATAGACCGTTACGGGCGACCCTGGCGACGCTGGGCTGCCGTGTCAACTTCAGCGAGAGCGACCGCCTGCGCGGGAGGTTGCAGGCGGCCGGCTACGTCCTGGTGGATTTCGAGGAGGAGGCCGACCTCTATATCGTCAACACCTGCACCGTAACCCATGTGGCCGACCGCAAGTCCCGGCAACTCCTCCGCCGGGCGGCGCGGCGGGACGGCGCCCTGGTCGTCGCCGTAGGCTGCTATGCCGATGTGGCGGCTCCCCTGCTCCGCCAGATGGAGGGGGTGGACCTGGTGCTCACCCGGGAGGAGGAGCCGTTCCTGGAGAGCCGTCTGGCCGCCGCCTGGCGGGAACGGGGGTGGGAGGGGCCGGCCCCTTCCGCCGCAGGAAAAGTGTTCCCCCTGCCGGCCCACCCGGCCCGGGCGCTCATCCAGGTCCAGGACGGCTGCGACAACCGTTGTGCCTACTGCATCGTTCGCCTGGCCCGGGGGCCCGGCCGCTCCCGGCCGGCGCAAGAAGTCCTGGAGGAGGTGCGGCAGGTCGAGCGGGCCGGCCGTCCGGAGGTCATCCTCACCGGCATCAACCTGGGGGCCTACCGGGACCCCCAGGTGGGCAATCTGGCCGGCCTGGCCCGTCTCCTCCTGGAGGAGACCGGAGTGCCGCGCATCCGCTTCAGTTCCATCGAGCCGCAGGATTTTCCCCTTGAACTCCTGGACCTCTGGCCCAACCCCCGCCTCTGCCGACATTTTCACCTGCCGCTTCAGAGCGGCTGCGACCGCACCCTGGAGCGCATGGGCCGGCGCTACCGCTTCGCCGACTTCCGCGCCCTGGTCGAGGAGATTCATCGCCGCATCCCCGACGTCGGCCTGACCACCGACCTCATCGTCGGCTTCCCCGGGGAGACGGAGGAGGACTTTGTGGAGAGCCGGGAGGCCGTCGCCTCCCTGCCCCTGAGCGACCTCCACATCTTTCCTTTCTCCCTCCGGCCGGGCACGGAGGCGGAGCGGATGGAGGGGCACCTCCCGCCGGCCCTCATCCGCCGGCGTTGTGAGGAGATGCAACTTCTGGCCCGCCGGATGGCCCGCGCCTTCCGGGAGGCCTTTATCGGGCGGGAGTTGGTCGTGCTCTGGGACGGCCGTGCGGGAAACGGGTGGAGCGGTCTGAGCGATAACTACCTGCGGGTGACCACGGCTGCTTCAGGCGAATGGCTGGCCCGGCTGACCCGGACGCGTATCACCGCCCTGGCCGATACCACCCTGGTTGGCCAGATTGCCGATATTGTTGTATAATGAAAAAGACGGTAAACGGAGGAGGCAGGCATGACCGCAGAAATTCGGGATTTGCTGGCCGGGTTCCGTTCGCTGAACGGGGTGTCCCTGGCCGCCGTGGTCGCCACCGACGGTCTGCTCATCGAGGGCATCGCCGATCCGGGGGTGGATGTGGATGCCATCTGCGCCGTGGCCTCCAACGGGCTGGTGATGGCCGAGGCCCTGGGCCGCGAGATCGGCAAAGGGGGCACGGTGCAGACCATCCTGGAATATGAGTCGGGTCTGGTTATCCTGGAGCCGTTGAGCAGCGATGCTATGGTGCTCATCGTCTCCAGCCGGCGTAACAATCTGGGGCGCATCCGCTTTATGTTGAAGCGCTACCATCAGCCGCTTTTTGAAGCGGTCGATGCCATCTGAGTTCCATTTGTGCCTGCCGGCCTGGCCGGCCGGACAAGTGGATGGGGGATAGGCCATGGAATCTCAGTTGAGCAGCCTGATCGTCTCTCTGGAGGAAAAAGAGGCCATTGACGAGTGCCTGCGCAGGCTCGTCGAGGACACCGGCGCGACCCATGCCATGCTCCTGGACAAGAGCGGGCAGGTGATTGCCAGCCACGGCCAGGTGGAGCGCCAGGATACCACGGCTCTGGGGGCGCTCCTGGCCGGCACCTTTGCCTCTTCCCGCGAGGTGGCCCGCCTCCTGCGGGAGCGGGATTTCCGCGTCCTCTTCCAGCAGGGGGTGCGCGAAAACATCTTCACCGCCCTGGTCGAGGAGCAGTGGATGCTGGCCATCGTTTTCGACAAAGGCACCCATATCGGCCTGGTCAAAGTCCTGACCAAGAAGGCCACCGAGGAACTGGCGGCCATTCTGGAGCGGGTTCGCCAGGAAGGAAAACTCCGTGACGAGGTGATCAGTACCAGTTTCCGTACCTCGATGGAAGATACCATTGACCTCTTGTTCCGGGACTGAGTGAAGAGAGGGCAGGATGGCGCTGATCAATATCGCTGCACGGGAAATCCATTGCAAAATCGTCTACTACGGGCCCGGTCTGAGCGGGAAGACGACCAACCTGAAGTATATCCATAGCCAGGTCCCCAAAGAGGCCAAGGGGGAACTCCTTTCCATCGCCACCGAGACGGAGCGGACGCTCTTCTTCGATTTTTTGCCGCTGGACCTGGGGCGGGTGCGCGGCTTTCAGACCCGTTTCCACCTCTACACCGTGCCCGGACAGGTGCTCTATGAGCGTACCCGGGTGGCGGTGTTGAACGGGGCCGATGGCGTCGTCTTTGTGGCCGATTCGCAACGGAACAAACTGGAGGAGAACGTTCGGAGCCTCCAGGAACTGGCCCGCAACATTACCCGCCAGGGGAAACGATTTGCCGAGTTCCCGGTGGTCCTGCAGTACAACAAGCGGGACCTGCCGAACGCCCTGCCGGTGGCCGTCCTGGACCGTTACCTGCGTTACCGTACCAGCGATGGCAACCTGGTCGAGCGCTTCGAGGCGGTGGCCACGACCGGCAGGGGGGTCTTTGATACCCTGAAGGCCATCAGCAAACTGGTGATCAGCAAACTTTGAGCCTTCCCCAAGGTACTTGAGGAAGCGCGGAATGCCCCTTCAAGGCGATCTCAGCGAATTCAGCCTGCCCGACATTATCCAGTTGGTGGATTTGAGCAAACAGACTGGAGCGGTACATATCGTAGGGGAGATGGGGGGAAGGAAGGTAGAAGGCTGGATTTACTTTCGCAACGGACAGGTGATCTCGGCCCGGCTGGGGCGTTTGCCGCCGCTGGAAGCCCTGTATACCCTGTTTACCCTGCCGGCCGGCTCCTTTATCTTCGAGGAGGGAGCCGACCTCCCCCCACGGGAGATCACCGCCAGCAACGAGGCGATCATCATCGAGGGCATCCGCCGGGTGGACGAGTGGGCCTCCCTGCGGGAAAAGGCTCCCTCGCCGGACACCGTCTTCGGCCTGGTCCCCATCCCCGGGGAACGCCAGGCGGAGATCGCCCTGGAGCCGGAGGAATGGCGGGTGCTCACCCTGGTGGACGGTCGCAACACGGTGGCCGACATCGCCGAACGAAGCGGTCTGGGCGAGTTTCGCACCTGCCAGATCCTCGTTCACCTTCGGGAAGCCGGCCTGATTCAGGAGCAAGAGGTACACCTGGGCGAGCGCCTCTTTGAGGAACTGGGACGGATCGCCGTGGAGAATTTGGGGCATTCCGCCCGGGTGTTGCTGGAAGATGCCTTTCGCCGCCAGGGAATCGACCCCAAGGGCGACGCCACGCCGGAACAGGTGCAGGCAGCCTGCAACGTCTTTGAACGCTCCATCGCCCTGTTGGTCGGTCCCTCCCGGGCCCGCCGCCTGGTGGAAGGGATGCTCCTGGAGGCCCGGCGAATCTTTGGAGAAACGGTCTGGGACGGGGCGGTCAAGAGGTAGGACCGCCCGTTAGGCCGGCGTTCGGTCGCCGGAAGGAGGTCTGATGAACACCGTCCTGAAATTCTTGCAGCGGCAGCGCTTTGTGTTGGAGGCGCTGGCCATCATCCTGATCTCCGGGGCGGTCGGCTTCCTGGTCTTTTTCACCGACCGCCTGGTGGGGCCGGCCGATAGCGGAGCCCCGGTGGTCATCAACGAGGTTTACCCGGCCTTCTGCCAGCGCAACCCGGCCTTTCCAGGGGAACCCCAGGCGCCCAAATGGCTCTGCCCGATGCCGGAGGCGCCCGAGCCGTACCAGTGGTTTGAACTCTACAACCGCACCGGGAAATGGCAGGTGCTGGAGGGCTGGTCGGTGGAGATGGTGGCCGGGTCTCCCCAGGCGCTGCCTCGTCTGGTCCTTCCCCCTTACGGCTATGCCGTTGTGGCCGCTTCCGAGGAGCATTTCCTGGCCGAAAATCCCGATTTCCCCGGAATGATCGTCTTTCTGCCCCACTGGCCGGGGTTGGGTCAGGGCTTTCTCGTCCTGCGCAACGCCCAGGGGGAGGTGGTGGATGCGGTCAACTGGAAGAAGGTGGAGACGCCGCCGGCGGAGGTCAAACTGTGGGACACGCCGGCTCTGGGCATGGGGGCTCCCTGGATTCTCGATGCCCAGAAGAATATCCAGGCCGACCACTCCCTGGAGCGCCGTCCGGTCGGCATCGACCGCAACCTGCCGGCCGATTTCATCCGCCAGCCTTTCCCCTCGCCGGGGACGGTGCACGAACCCAGCGCCACCTGGCCGGCCTACCTCCTCCTGACCGACTGGACCAATGTGGCCTCGGTGGCGGCCGGGGTGTTGCTCTGGATCGCCTTCATCTACGTGGCCCTGATCGCCCGCCGCTTCGAGGCCCTGACCCAACAGCGCACCCTCTGGCAGGCCATGCTCTTTGCTCCTTCGGGCATCCTCTTCTACGTCGTCGTGCAGTCCATCGGCTTCCGCACCCGGGGTTCGATGACCGTGGACGAGCAATGGTGGAGTTTTGTCGTCCTCTTTATCTCGGCCCTGCTCTGTGCCGCCCTGGTCTTTCTCTTCCGCCAGCGGGCCCGGAAAATTCTGGAGGGTTAGCCATGTGGTCCTGGTTCCATCCGGCATATACCATCTGGGTGCCCTTTCCCCCTCTCTTTCTGGAGGTCGGCTTTGTCCTGCTGGCCGTGGTGCTCTTCTGGTATGCCCGAATCCTGGGGAACCTGCTGGTCATGATCGAGCGGCCGCCACTGGATACCTGGGTGCGCGTGGCCGGCTGGATTCTCATCCTGACCTTTTCGCTGCCCCACTACTACGTCAGCGCGGTGGTCTATCCCCACTTCCGTTCGCCGCTGGTGGCCACGCCGAACGTGGTAGGGCATCTGTGGGCCTGCCGGACGATCTCCTTCTTCGGCATGTGGGTGGCCGCCGTCCTGGCCTTTATCCCCGGTTTCCTGTATTACCGCTGGACCAGCGAGTGAAGGACCCCCGGCCGGACAGCCCTGCCGCCGGCCGGGGGAGAGGAAGGGGCAAAGTGCCCAATGCCAGCCCCTACGGGCGCAGGATGCGCTGAGCGATGATCTCGGCCAGGCCGGGACGGCTCAGTTCCTCCAGTTCGTAGCGCACCCGCATCCAGGGCTTGTTGATCCGGAGCAGGCGGCCCAGGTCGATCGGCGTGGCGATGAGCACCAGGTCGCAATCCACGGTGTTGATGGTCTCCTCCAGGTCGCGTATCTGCTTCTCCCCGTAGCCCATGGCCGGCAATACGGAGCCGATGTGGGGGTATTTCTGGAAGGTCTCGGCGATGGAACGCGTGACATAGGGGCGGGGATCGACGATCTCCTCGGCCCCGTAGCGGCGGGCGGCCACGACCCCGGCGCCGTAACTCATCTCCCCGTGGGTGAGCGTCGGGCCGTCTTCCACCACCAGGACGCGCCGGCCGCGAATCCGTTCGGGCTCCTCCGGGATGACCGGGGAGTTGGCCTCGATGACCACCGCCGAGGGGTTGACCCGACGGATGTTCTGTCGGACGCTATCCACCCCGGCGGGGTTGGCGGTATCCACCTTGTTGATGATTACCACATCGGCCATGCGCAGGTTGGCCTCGCCCGGATGGTAGGTCACCTCGTGGCCGGGGCGATGCGGGTCGGCCACGACGATGTGCAGTTTGGGCTGGAAGAAGGGCAGGTCGTTGTTCCCTCCATCCCAGACGATCACCTCGGCCTCCGATTCCGCCCGGCGGAGGATTTCGCCATAATCCACGCCGGCATAGACCACCACGCCCCGGTCCAGATGCGGTTCGTACTCCTCCCGTTCCTCGATGGTGCAGTGGTAGCGGTCCAGGTCCTGGTAGGTGGCGAAACGCTGCCAGACCTGCTCCTCCAGGTTTCCGTAGGGCATGGGGTGGCGGACGACCACCGTCTTCTTCCCGGCTTCGCTCAGGATTTGGGTAACCCGGCGGGTGGTCTGGCTCTTTCCGCAGCCGGTGCGCACGGCGCAGACGGAGATGACCGGCCGGGAGGAATGGAGCATGGTATGGCGAGGGCCCAGGAGGCGGAAGTCGGCCCCGGCGGCCAGCGCCAGGGAGGCGCGGTGCATGACATATTCGTGGGAAATGTCGCTATAGGCCAGGACCACCTCATCGGCCTGGTAGCGGCGAATCAGTTCCGGGAGTTGTTCTTCGGGGTAGATGGGGATGCCCTGGGGATAGAGAGGGCCGGCCAGGACGGGGGGGTAGAGGCGGCCTTCGATATTGGGAATCTGGGTGGCGGTGAAGGCGACGACTTCGTACTCCGGGCGGTCGCGGTAGTAGGTGTTGAAGTTGTGAAAGTCGCGGCCGGCCGCTCCCATGATGATGACCCGTTTTCGTTCCATCCGAACCTCCTCTAGAATTCTTCGCCCAGGTCCTCGCCGAATTCCTCCTCGGCCTCCTCTTCCAGCGATTCCTCCTCCAGTTCCTCCTCTTCCCCTTCCTGCAGGGGGATTTCTTCTTCGAATTCTTCTTCTTCCTCCCCTTCTTCTTCCTCCTCTTCTTCCTCCAGCCGGGCGGCGAAGACCTCTTCCAGCAGGCTCAGGTCGCGGAGATAGGGGCGCATGCCTTCGGCCTGGAGGGCGGTGAGGGGCGGGAAGGAAAGCCGGCCGGCCAGGCGGGGATGCTGGTAGGTTTCCCGTACAAAGAGTTTGACTTCATCTCCCTCCAGTTCGGCGATGGCGGCGGCGTAGCGGTTGCCCATCTGGATGAACTCGGCCAGCCGCCGGCCGGTGCGCGGGTCCAACCGCCCCAGCAGTTCCCCCTCCTCGGTTCGGACCAGCACGTTCTCCCCCGAGGCCTCCAGGCGGACGTGCTGGCCCCGGCTCAGCCGGCGGAGAAGGTGCGAGGGGGGCGGCCCGTGGAGGGCCACGATGGCCGACTTGCCCGATTCGGCGATAAAGAGGTCGGGGCGAATCTGCTCCCGTTCGGCCCGTTCCAGGGGCGTTTCCCTTTCGGCCTGGGCGATGAGTTGGCCCAGGCGTTCGCGGTTTTTCCGGGCGATGCGGTTGTAGGGGTCCAGTTCCAGCGCCCTCCCGTAGGCGGCATAGGCCTCATCGTAGCGGTGGAGTTCCATCAGGGCCTTGCCCAGGCGGTTGAGGGCGTCCACGTTCTGGGGTTCCCTTTCCAGGAGGAGGCGGTTGAGGCGTTCGGCCTCCTCCCACTGTCCCTGCAGGGCCATCTGAATGGCCTGTTCTTCCAGTTCTCGAAACTTGGGAAACATGTTCGGTCGGCTCCTTTATCTTTCCATCTCCCGGAGAAGCCGGCCCTGGAGCGACCAGGGGCCGGCCTGGGACACCTCCATCCGGGCCAGTTTTCCCCGCCAGTCCCCGTCGGCCTCGAAGAAGCACCACTTTCCCTGGGGATTTCGGCCGCGCCATTTGCCCTGATGGCGGTCCTCGACCAGCACTTCGACCTCCCGGCCCAGGTAGCGGGCGTTGATTCCGGCGGAGATCTCCTCCTGGAGGGCCTCCAGTTCCCGGCGGCGTCTTTCTTTGACCTCGGGGGGAACGTCGTCGGGGAGACGGGAGGCGGCGGTGCCCGGCCGCACCGAGTAGGCGGCGATGTGCACCTGGTCGAAGCGCACTTCCTGCAGGAGGCGTCGGGTGGCCTGATATTCCTCCTCGCTTTCGCCGGGGAAGCCGACGATGACGTCGGTGGAGAGGGCCACCTCGGGGACGGCGGCGCGGATGGCCTCGACCAGGGCGCGGTATTCGGCGACGGTGTAGCGCCGGCCCATGCGGCGGAGCAGGGCGTCGTGGCCAGCCTGAATCGGCAGGCTGAACTCCGGGCAGACCTTGGGCAAGGTGGCGACGGCGGTGATGAGTTCCGGGGTGATGTCGCCGGGGTGGGAGGTGAGGAAGCGGATGCGCCAGAGGCCCTCGATCTCGTGGAGGGCGTGGAGGAGGCCGGCCAGGGTGGGCCGGTCGGGCAGGTCGTGGCCGTAGGCGTCCACGTTCTGGCCCAGGAGGGTGACCTCACGCACGCCCTGGGCGACCATGCAGCGGGCTTCGGCCAGAATCTCCTCGGGCGGCCGGCTTCGTTCACGGCCCCGGCGCAGGGGGACGATGCAGTAGGTGCAGAAGTGGTTGCAGCCGTAGATGATGGGCAGGTAGGCGGCGACGGCCGGAGCGGCCGTATCCAGGTGGGGCAGATCGGCCACGTTGACCGGGCTTGTTCCGGGGAAAGCGGCCAGCACCTCGGCCACGCTGGAAGGGGGGAAGAAGGCGTCCACCATGGGAAAGCGCCGGGGCAGGTCCGGGTCCGGGTTGACCCCGACCATGCAGCCGGTCAGAACGATGCGCAGTTCCGGGCGTCGGCGCTTCAGGCCGGCCAGAGAGAGGAGTTTCTGGCGGGCCCGGCGTTCGGCGTTTTCCCGAACGCTGCAGGTATTCAGGAAGACCACCTCGGCCTGTTCGAGGGGAACGGGCTCATGGCCGGCCTGGCGCAGGGCGGCCGAAAGGCGGGCCGAGTCGGCCCGGTTCATCTGGCATCCCGAGGTCCAGATGGCGTAACGCATCGTTTTTCCCTTCGGGCCGGGGATCGGCGGAGGGAATCGGCCCGAAATCGGCGGCATTATATCGCAACTTTGGGGCGGGCGCAACTTGGCGCCCGCCATATGAAAGCGCTGCACCTCGGGTGGTGGTATACCAGGCCGCAGTCGAGGCCGTCATAGAAACCACCAGAAAAGGAGGTGCAGCATGGGACATGATACCCTGGGTTGCGATGCCACAAGCGTTTCTCGATACGCGACGACCGGGACCAGGTCGGCGAACGGCCTTTAACGGCGGTGGGCGATCACGGCCGATCTCTCCCGCTTTCCCCCCGGCACCCCGGTGGCCCTGGAATGTGTCGGGAACTGGTACTGGCTGAAAGAAGCCGCCGGCTGCCAGCCGCTTCTGGCCCACGCCGGGAAAGCCCTTGGGGAATATCCAAAAACCGACAAACCCGCACCTACACAAGCGGCGGCAGGCCAGTTTATCGCCCTCAATGGCTTTACCAACCGGGGGCTCCCGACCTCCGGCAGACCTGGCCGGCGGCAACGCCGAAAATTACCTACGAAAATGGCGCGCATCCAGGGCCGTCGCGCCGTTTGCGCTTCCGGACGGATTGTAGTAAAATACGGGCGCTCCGGAGGGGATTTCCCCTGCCGGCAGATTGGAAGGGGCCAGAAGGCCCCAGAGGTTGAGACATGTTGCGCTACAACGTGGCCCAACTCCTCCGTTCGCCGATCGGCACGACGCGAACGCTGGAAATCGAGGAGGAGGTCTTCTGGGCCGATGAACTGGAAGTGCACCACCTGCACGGCCGGCTCCTCCTGACCCGGCTGCGCGACGACCTCCTCCTGCAGGGCTGGCTGGAGGGCGAGGTCTCGCTGGAGTGCGGCCGCTGCCTGGAGCCGTACACCCAGTTGCTCCATATGGATGTGGAGGTCGAGTTCCAGCCCAGCATCTCCATCCTCACCGGGGAACTCCTCCCCCCGCCGGAGGACGACAGCATCTACCTGCTCGACGGACACCACATCCTGGACCTGGCAGAGCCCATCCGGGAACAGGTGCTTCTGAACCTGCCCATGCGGCCGCTCTGTCGGGAGGATTGCGCCGGCCTCTGTCCGGTCTGTGGGAAGAATCTCAACGAAGGCCCCTGTGAGGGGCATGGCGAGGAGGTTGACGAGCGGCTGGCCAGCCTGGCCCGGCTGCTTCCTCCACATGAGGAGTGAGGTCAGAAGATGGGGGCATTGCCGAAACGAAAAGTCTCGCGCCACCGGCGGGGCAACCGCCGTAGCCACCAGGCGCTGTCGCTCCGCCAGATGATTCTCTGTCCGGAATGCGGCAATCCTACCCTTCCGCACCGGGTCTGTCCTTCGTGCGGCACGTACAAGGGGGAAAAGGTCCTCGAGATCGAGGAGAAAAAGGCCGAGTAAATCCAGGCAGCGCTTGAGCCGGCAGGAAGACAGGAGATCGCCGTTGATCTCCAGGCATGGCCTGTTCAGGCCGGGACCAGGGGCCGATTTCCTGTCTTCTTCTGTTACCGGCACAGCCTCCCCAGGAGAGGCCCATGGCACGCTATGCGGCCATCGCCGGATGGGGAAAATATCTACCCCAGCGGGTGCTGACCAACCACGACCTGGAGCGGATGGTGGACACCTCGGACGAGTGGATTCGCACCCGGACCGGCATCATCGAACGACGCCTGGTGGACGATGGAGAGGCTTCCTCCACCATGGCCGTTCGGGCTGCTCGCCAGGCTCTGGAGCGGGCCGACCTGCCGGCCTTTGCCCTGGACCTCATCATCGTGGCCACCTCCACGCCCGATTACCTCTTTCCGGCCACGGCCTGCCTGGTCCAGGATGCCCTGGGGGCCATCCACGCCGGCGCCTTTGACCTGGAGGCAGCCTGCTCCGGCTTCCTCTACGCGCTGACCGTAGGCACCCAGTTTGTGCGTAGCGGGATGTACGAGAACGTCCTGGTCGTGGCCTCGGAGACGCTCTCCCGCATCACCAACTGGGAAGACCGCAATACCTGCGTCCTCTTCGGCGACGGGGCCGGCGCGGCGGTGCTGCGGCCGACCTCTCGGCGGCGGGGACTTCTGGCCTCCACCCTGGGGGCCTATGGCGCAGGCAGCGACCTGCTCATCATGCCGGCCGGTGGAAGCGCCCGGCCGGCCTCCCCGGAGACGGTGGCCAACCGACAGCACTATATCTACATGAAGGGCAACGAGGTCTTTCGCTTCGCCGTGCGCTCCATGGGGCAGGCCACCCAGGAGGTGCTCAGGCAGGCCGGCCTGAGCGTGGAGGACATCTCCCTCTTCATCCCCCATCAGGCCAACCTGCGCATCATCGAGGCCCTGGCCGAGCGGCTGGGCCTGCCTATGGAACGCATCTTTGTCAACCTGCACCGCTACGGCAATATGTCGGCGGCGACGATACCGGTGGCCCTCTGCGAGGCGGCAGAGGAGGGCCGACTGAAGGAGGGCGATATCGTCGTGACCACCGCCTTCGGAGCCGGCCTCACCTGGGCGGCCGGCGTCATCGTCTGGGGCGGCATCTGAACGCAACACGCAACACGCATCACGCAACACGCAACACGCATCACGCAACACGCATCACGCATCACTCAGGAGGTGAAAATGTCCTCACCGTCAACCGATGTGGCCTGGCTTTTCCCCGGCCAGGGCTCCCAATACGTCGGCATGGGGCGGGACCTGGCCGAGGCCCGGGCGGAGGTGGCCGAACTCTATCGGTGGGCCGACGGCCTGTTGGGGGTGCCGCTCTCCCGCCTCTGCTTCGAGGGGCCGGAGGAGGAACTGACCCAGACGATCAACGCCCAGCCGGCCCTGCTGACGACCAGCGTGGCCGTCCTCCTGGCCCTGGGCGGCCGGCTTACCGACACGGGACACCTGTGCCTGCCGGAGCATCTTCCTCCCCCCAGCCTGGTGGCCGGCCACAGCCTGGGGGAGTACACGGCGCTGGTGGCGGCGAGGGTTCTCACCTTCCCGGAGGCCCTGCGTCTGGTGCGGGAGCGCGGCCGGCTGATGGGCGAGGCCCGTTCGGGAACGATGGCTGCGGTCATCGGCCTGGAGGAGGAGGCGCTGGAGGAAATTTGCCGGGCCTGTGCAGACGAGGGTCCCCTGGTGATCGCCAACTACAACTGCCCCGGCCAGTACGTCCTGAGCGGGGCCACCGGGGCGGTGAGCCGGGCTATGGAAGAAGCCCGAAGACGGGGGGCCCGGCGGGTCATCCCGCTCAAAGTCAGCGCCGCCTTCCATTCCCCGCTCATGCAGGAGGCGGCCTCGGGCCTGGCGCGGGCCGTGGCGCAGGCGACCTTCGCCCCCGCCGCCATCCCGGTGATGGCCAACACCAGCGCCCGCCCACTCACCCGGCCTGAAGCGTTTGCCCAGGAACTGATCTCCCAGGTCTGTTCTCCGGTACGCTGGCAGGCCTCGCTGGAGGCCATGTGGGCCCAGGGGGTGCGTCGTTTCCTGGAAATCGGCCCCGGCACCGTCCTGGCCGGCCTGGTCCGCCGCACCCTGCCGGAGGCGGAGGTGCAGTGCCTGGGCACATGGGAACAGGTGCGGACTCTTCTGGAGGGTGGGCGATGACCGAAAGGGGCGGACGACTGGCCGGACAGGTCGCCCTGGTCACCGGGGCTTCGCGGGGCATCGGGCGGGCCACGGCGCTGGCGCTGGCGCGGGAGGGGGCCGCCGTCGTGGTCAACTTCCGGGAACAGGCCGAAGCGGCGGCCGAGGTGGTCCGAACCATCGAGGAGGCCGGCGGCCGGGCCCGCGCCTTTCAGGCCGATGTGACCGATGCCGAAGCCGTGCGCCGGATGGTGGAGGCGGTGGTCTCCTTTTATGGACGCATTGACATTTTGGTCAACAACGCCGGCATCTCCCGCGACCGTCTGATGGTGCGGATGCGGGAGGAGGACTGGCGGGCGGTTCTGGAGACCAACCTGACGGCGGCTTTCTTATGCAGCCGGGCGGTGCTGCGCCCGATGATTCAACAGGGCTATGGGCGCATCGTCAACGTCTCCTCGGTGGCCGGCCTGGTGGGAAATGTCGGCCAGGCCAACTATGCGGCGGCCAAGGCCGGCCTGGTGGGCCTGACCAAGACCATGGCCCGCGAACTGGCCGCCCACGGCATCACGGTCAACGCCGTCGCTCCCACCTATGTCGAGGACACCGCCCTTTTCCACACCCTCCCCCACCGGGTCAAAGCGTGGGCGCTGACCATCATCCCCATGAAGCGTTTTGCCCGCCCAGAGGAGGTGGCGGCGGCCATCGTCTTCCTGGCCTCGCCGGAGGCCTCGTACATCACCGGCCATGTCCTGGTGGTGGACGGGGGGATGACCTGTCCATAAAGTTGCCGGTTGGCCCGTGGAGGATGGCTATGGAGGAGGCCGGTTTGGGGCCGGTGGAAGTGGTGATCGAGGGTCCCCGGGGCAGCACGGTGCGCACCGTCTTCGAGCCGGGAAAGGGCTGGGGGCAGGCCGGGCCGGCCTTCCCCCGACCGCTGCCGGCCGAGTACGGCCACCTGCCCGGCACCTACAACCCGGCCGATGGCCACCCTGTGGATGTCCTGGTGATCGGCTACGGCCCCACCTTCCCCGGTTGCCGCTATCGGGTGCGGGCCATCGGCCTGCTCCTGCGGGCCGATGGAGACCACAAGGTTCTGGCCGTACCCCATACGGAGGAGTATGTGTCCCCCCTGCGGGACCTTTCCGAGGTCTCGCCGGAGGTGCTGTCCGAACTGGAAAGTTGCTTCGGCCTGCACTTCCCGCTGCTCGGCTGGCGGGATGCCCGCCGGGCGGAGGAGTGGATCGCCATCTGCCGGGCGGTGGCCGAGGTGAGGGAAGCCCGGATGAAGGACAGGGCAGGATAGGAGGTCGTAGGTGTCTACCCGCCGAGAGCGCAGAGGGCGCGGAGATGTCTGCGTTCTCTGCGGCCTCTGCGGTCAACATGCAGGAGGTCAAAATGTGCGGACGTCTGGATGGCAAGGTGGCACTGGTGACCGGAGCGGCGCGGGGCATCGGCCGGGCCATTGCCCTGCGCCTGGCGGGGATGGGGGCGGCCGTGGCCGTGAACGACCTGGCCGGGGAGGAGGTCATCGGCGCGGTGGTGGCCGAAATCGAGGCGGCCGGGGGAAAGGCCCTGGGGGTGCGGGCCAACGTCAGCGTCGCTTCCGAGGTCGCGGCGATGGTGGAGAAGGTGGTGGAGGCCCTGGGCGGGTTGCACATCCTGGTCAACAACGCCGGCATCACCCGCGACATGCTCCTCCTGCGCCTTTCGGAGGAGGACTGGGATGCCGTCCTGGCCACCAATTTGAAGGGGGCCTTTCTCTGTTCCAGGGCCGCCCTGCGCCCGATGATGCGGGAGCGCTGGGGGCGCATCGTCAACATGGCCTCGGTGGTGGGCATCGCCGGGAACGCCGGCCAGACCAACTATGCGGCGGCCAAGGCCGGCCTGATCGGCTTCACCCGTAGCCTGGCCAAGGAGGTCGGCTCGCGGGGCATCACGGTCAACGCCGTGGCCCCCGGCTTCATCGCCACGGCGATGACCGCCGGCCTGCCCGACAGGGTTCGGGAGGAAATCATCGCCCGGACGCCGCTGGGCCGGCCGGGCCAGCCGGAGGACGTGGCCGCGGCGGTGGCCTTTTTGTGCTCCGAGGAGGCCGGCTTCATCACCGGGCAGGTGCTGGGGGTGGATGGCGGGCTGGTGCTGATGTAGATCATCCCCCGGCCACCGGGGGAAAGAGGGCGATGCGGTCGCCGTCGCGCAGGAGGTAGTCTTCCTCCTGGCGGCGGTTGTTGACAAAGGCGGTCTTCAGTTCCTCCGGGGGGATACCCAGGCGGGATAGGAGTTCGCCCAACCGGGTCCCGGCCGGCAGTTCCAGGGAAAGCGGCGTCCCAGGCGGCGCCGGAGGAGCATATTTGCGCAACGTGGCGTAGAGGCGCACCTCGACGCGAATCATCCTACTCCTTCACCTTGACGAAATACCACCGGTACAACAGTTGCATATCGTCGGGAAAGACGGCCAGCCGGTCGCCGTCCCGTACCCGGCGGCTCAGGGCCGAGTACTGCCAGTTGAGAAAGATGTTGCTACCCACCTCTTCCAGGGGAACGCCCAGGCGCTCCAATACCCGGCCGATCGTATCCCCTTCCTGGACCGGGACATGGACAACGGAGAGGTCGTCCGGGTGCTGCTTCGGAGCGAAGCGCCGCAGTTTGCCGTAGAGGTGGATTTCGATCACACTTTCCCCTTTCCACCTCAGCGGGGGGCCCGGGGCCGGCCGGGCCCCCCCACTGAGAAGCATTCCTAGAAGGCCCAGACGCTGTCCAGAGCCTCGTCCGGGACGTCCCAGACCTGGTTGTGGGGCGGGAGCGGTTCGTAGCGCATGAACTCGGGCATGCGGTCGTCTTGCCGGGTGAAGCCGGCCGCCTGGTCAAAGGCCCGCTCCGTCTTGAGAATCTCCTTGCCGATGCGGGTCGCGTCCTCGGTCGTCCAGTTCGTCCCCAGCAGCGCCGCGCAACTCTCCACCATCCCCTCGAAGCCCTCGGGGATGTCCAGGATGGCGAAGGCGATGAAGAGGCAGTAGCCGGAGGAGTCCACGAAGGCGGTGGCGATCTGGAAGTTGCGGGAGAGTTCGGCCTTGCCCTCGGGGGTCAGCGGATCCGCCTTGCCGCCGACGGAGAGGATTTCCGGGGCGATGGTATAGCCGATGGTGTGGTCCGCCCCCTGGGGGTTGGTGGCGTAGGTGACGCCGATGCCCTTGACGGCGCGAGGCTCGTAGGCCGGCATGTTCTGCCCCTTGACCCCCGGCACCCGGACGACGCCCAGGGCGCGGCCGGTGAAGGCAGCCCCCTGTCCCAGGATGCGGCCCAGCGGCGTCCCCCGGCCGATCTCGTGCATGAGTTCGATGGCCTTTTTCCCGTCGCCGAAGGAGGCCAGTCCGCCCTCCATCGCCACGGCGATGGTGCCGCCGGCCTCGATGGTATCCAGGCCGTAGTCGTTGCAGAGGCGAATCAGTTCGCCGGTCACGTCCAGGTCGTCGATGCCGCAGTTCGGGCCAAAGGCCCAGACCGACTCATACTCCTGGACCGAGACGAGTTCGCTGCCATCGGGGTTGGGCCAGACGTTGGAGCACTGGATGATGCAGCCGGGATGGCAGGGGTGGCCGGTCTTGCCGGCACCGCCGCGCTTCTTCACCCCCTCGGCAATGGCCTCGCCGGAGACTTTGGGCGCGCCCTCGAAGTAGCCGCTGGAGAAGTTGCGGGTGGGGAGTCCGCCGGCCTCGTTCATGATGTTGATGAGCACGGCCGTGCCGTAAGAGTTCAGGGCCCCGCCCTTCTTGGTGACGGCATGGGTGCGCAGGGCCTCGGAGAGTTTCCGGGTGCCCTCGCGGAAGCGCTCGGGGTCGGCGATGGGGACGCCGGGGCCGCCGGTCTCGTCCACGACGATGAACTTGAGGCCCTTGCTGCCCAGGACGGCCCCCATGCCGCCACGCCCGGAGTAGCGGCTGGGCCGGCCGTCGATGTCGTTGAAGCAGACGCCGGCCATGGCCATGCGCATCTCCCCGGCCACGCCGATGCCCATGATGGCCACCTGCTTCCCGAAGCGCTGGAAGAGGGCCGGGTAGGCCGCATAGAGTCCCTGGCCGACATACGCATCGGCCGGCAGGAATTCGGCCCCATCCCTGGTCACGTGGAGAATCCAGAACTTGCCCTTTTCCTGGGGATAGCCCTCGACGACGATGGCCTTGATGCCCAGGCGGGCCAGTTGCTGGCTGAAGGGGGTGCCGGCGTTGCTCTCCTTGATCGTTCCGGTGAGGGGCGATTTGCCGCCCACGGAGATGCGCCCGGAGGAGGGCGCGTTGGTGCCGGAGACGATGCCCGGGGCCAGGATGACCTTGTTATAAGGCCCCAGGGGATGGCAGGTGGGGGGAACTTCGTCGGCAGTGATGGAGGAGGTCAGCCAGCGCCCCCCCATCAGGCGGTATTTCTCCGGCACCTCCTCGAAGGTGGCCGTCCGATCGGTCATGTTGACGCGCAGAATCTTGCCCATCTCCGTACCTCCATCACGACGTTCAGACCGGGTCCTCGGAAGCGAACGAACCGATGCCTCACCTCCTTTCGGATATCAAAAAAGGAGATCCCCTCCGGCCTGCCGGCCAGACGAAGGATCTCCTTTCCATACCGGGAGGCACGGCCGTTTCCAGCCGTACCCTGCCGGCTGACGGGGCATGGGTTTCCCTTTAGCCGCCGCAGCTCGGAGATCGCCATGCGGATGTCAAATTGCTGAGTACCCTCTACCCTTATTTATACCACGCCGTTCCCTAAAAGTCAATAGGTGCGGCGATGCTTGACCGTTCTCGAGCGAGCCAGTACAATGGGAGGTGCAGCCGGTCCGGGCTGTGCAGAGAGTTTCGGGCTTTCTGCTCAGCGCGCTCGTTCCCGGCGGCAAACACCTGCGTCTGGAGGACACCCATGTTCGGTCAGGAAACTTTTCTCTCCCCCTTTACCTGGCGTTACGGCAGCGAGGAGATGCGCCAGATCTGGTCGGAAGTGCACCGCCGGCGGCTGATGCGCCGCGTCTGGGTGGCGCTGGCCCGCGTCCAGGCCGAGGCCGGCCTGGTCCGCCCGGAGCAGGTGGCCGACCTGGAGGCCCACCAGGATGACATCGACCTCCAGCGCGCCGCCGAGATCGAACGGCGCGTCCGCCACGACGTGGTGGCCGAACTGCGCACCTTCGCCGAGCAGTCCCCTCTGGGCGGCCCCATCCTGCACCTGGGCGCCACCAGCGCCGACATCACCGACAACGCCGATGCCCTGCGCCTGCGACAGGCGCTTGACCTCCTCCTGAGCCGCCTGGGCGAACTCCTCTCCGCCCTGGCCGGCCAGATCGAAACCCGCGCCGGGCAACCCTGCCTGGCCTGGACCCACCTCCAGCCGGCCGAACCCACCACCGTCGGCTACCGCCTGGCCCTCTACGCCCAGGACCTGCTGGCCGACTACCAGGACCTCCTCCGCCTCCGCCGAAGCATCCGCGGCAAGGGCCTGAAAGGAGCCGTGGGCACCTCCGCCGCCTTCGTCCAACTCCTGGAGGGAAGCCCCCTTCCGCCGGAGGCCCTGGAGGAACGCTTGATGGCCCTCCTCGGCCTGGAGGCCTTTCCCATCACCGGCCAGACCTATCCTCGCCGCCAGGATTACCAGGTCCTCTGCGCCCTGGCTTCCCTGGGGGCCTCCCTCTACAAGTTCGCCTTCGACCTGCGTTTCCTGCAATCTCCGCCGGTGGGCGAGTGGAGCGAACCGTTCGCCGCCGAACAGGTCGGCTCTTCGGCCATGCCCTTTAAGCGCAACCCGGTGAACGCCGAGAAGATGGACAGCCTGGCCCGCCTCCTGGCCGCCCTCCCCCGCGTGGCCTGGGACAACGCCGCCCACTCCCTCCTGGAACGCACCCTGGACGATTCGGCCAACCGCCGTGAACTCCTCCCGGTCGCCTTCCTGGCCGCCGATGAACTCCTCCTCACCGCCAATTCCCTGGTCCGGGAGATGCACCTGGACGATGCCGCCATCGCCGCCAACCTGGCCCGCTACGGCACCTTCTCGGCCACCGAGCGGCTGCTGGTGGAACTGGTGCGGGCCGGGGCCGACCGTCAGGAGATGCACGAACGCCTCCGCCGGCACAGCCTGGTTGCCTGGGAGGAGGTGCGGGCCGGCCGGCCCAACCCCCTTCCCCAGAACCTGGCTGCCGACCCCGAGATGCGCCGCTACCTGCCGGAGGAACGCCTCCGGGCCGCCCTGGACATCTCCGGCCACCTGGGGCTGGCCCCGCAGCGGGCGCGGGAGATGGCCCGACGGGTGCGGGAGGCGCTGACCGGGGAGGGAAAGCGGTAAGAGGCGACTCCGGGCCCCAAACGGCGCTCCGCGTGGGGGCAACCCGGCGGGTCGCCCCCACGTGCCCGACCACGACGGGGAAGTCCGTTTGACACCTCCCCAGGGGGATGGTATACTCGTTTTGCCCGGAAAGGTAACGGGCCCAAAGGAGCGTGGCATGTCCGCAGGAAAGACGCTTGGGTACATCGTTGCCGGAATCCTGATCTTCGCCGGGGCCTTTCTCTTCCTGGCCGGCCTCAGCCCGGAGTACGGCGACCCCGCCTGGAAGGTCTACGGCGGCGTGGCCGTGGCCGTCGGCCTGGTGCTCGTGGTGGTCCTGGCCCGCATCCGGGTCCCCCAGGGTCCCCAGGAGATCGTCCAGAAGATCGACCTCAGCGGCCAGGTGAGCATGGAAAAACTCAAGTGCAAAAATTGCGGGGCCGACCTGGATAAGGAGAGCATCACGGTGAAGGAAGGGGCCATCCTGGTCTCCTGCCCCTACTGCGGCTCCACCTACCAGGTGGTCGAGGAACCCAAGTGGTAGGCGGGCGACCGTTCGCCCCTGGCTTCGGGAGGAACGCGATGTATCGATGGCGGACCGTCCTTTTGCTGGCGGCACTCGCTTTCCTTCTGGTCCCGGCCGGCGTTGCCCAGGCCCAGAACTATTCCTTCACCCTGGACCGGGAGGTGGTGGACGTCTGGATCGAGCCGGACGGCACGCTTCGCCTGGCCTATGCCTTTACCTTCTCCTGCGACGTCGGAGCCGACCCCATCGACGTCGTGGACGTGGGGCTGCCCAACGAATTCGTCCCTACGGCCTACGTCCGGGCCGAGGCGAATGGGGAAAGCCTTTACGGAATTGTGCCTTCGCCCTACGTCCAGCCGGGGGTGGCCGTCTACCTGGGAGACCAGGCCATCCGTCCCGGCCAGAGCGGGACCGTACAGGTATGGATCGAGGGCGTGGAGAGGGTAATCTACGAGGACAGCCAGGATCCCAACTATGCCAGCGTCGAGTTCTCCCCCACCTGGTTCGACGGCAACCTGGTCCACGGCTCCACCGACCTGACCGTGCGCTTCCACTTCCCTCCAGGCGTGCAGCCGGAGGAGCCGCGCTGGCATGCCGGCCCCGCCGGCTGGCCGCAGGAACAGCCGGAGACCTACCGCGATGTCGAGGAGGGCCGCATCGTCTACCGCTGGACGAATCCGAGCGCCCATCCGGACCGGCAATACATCTTCGGCGTCTCTTTTCCCCGGACCTATGTGCCGGCCAGGGCCATTCAGAAAGCCCCCTCGCCCGTGCTCAAGGCGTTGGAGGCGCTGGGGCGTTTCCTCATCAACCCGCTCGTCCTCGTCGGCGCGTTCATCGTGGCCGTGGTCGTGCTCAGCCACCGTGCCCAGGCCCGCCGGCGCCTGGCCTACCTGCCCCCGCAGATGAAGGTGGAGGGCGTGGGCATCAAACGCGGCCTGACCGCGGTGGAGGCGGCCATCGTCCTGGAGACGCCGCTCAACAAGGTGCTGACCATGATTCTCTTCGGCCTGCTCAAGAAGGGGGCGCTGAGCGTGCTCCAAAACGACCCCCTCCGCCTCCAGGTGAACGAGCCCCGGCCGGAGGGATTGCACCCGTATGAAGAGGATTTCCTGGCGGCCATCGACGAAAAAGGGGCCCTCCAGGAGAAGAAACTCCAGGAGATGATGATCGCCCTGGTCAAAGAGGTCAACAACAAGATGAAGGGCTTCAGCCGTAAGGAGACGGTGGCCTATTACCGGGACATCATCCGGCGGGCCTGGGAACAGGTGGAGGGGGCACAGACGCCCGAGGTGCGCAGCCGGGCCTTTGACGAGGGGTTGGAGTGGACGCTTTTGGATGACGATTTCGAGCAGCGCACCGAGCGTACCTTCCGCGAGGGTCCGGTGTACATACCGACCTGGTGGGGGCATTACCGCCCCTGGGCCGTCCCGGCCGGCCCCACTCCCTCCTCCGGCCCGGTGACCATTCCGGGGGCCGATTTTGCGGCCCGGGTGGTGCGCGGCGTCTCCGATACGGCCGGCCGCATCGTCCGCAGCATCACCGGCTTCACCGGCGGGGTCACCCAGGTGACCAACCCGCCTCCGCGCCCCTCCTACTCCGGCACTTCCCGAAGTGGGGGAAGTTGTGCCTGTGCCTGCGCCTGTGCCTGCGCCGGCTGTGCCTGCGCCTGCGCCGGGGGCGGCCGCTAAACGCCCGTCGGCCTGTCCCCAGGCGAAAGGCCTTGACATCGCCGCGCATCCCTCCGCCCTTTTCTCGAAACTCACCGGATGCCGCCGCACCGGCCCCCACGCACCACCAGCACCGGCCGGCGGCTCTGGCGGATGACGTTCTCAAACGTGCTGCCCGCAAGCATCTCCGCCACCGCGCTACGGCCCTTGGTACCCAGCACGATCAGGCAGGCCTCCTCCTCTTCCGCGACCCGCAACGTCTCCACGAACGGGATGCCATCGCGTGGCAATACCCGTGCGCAGGCCGAAAAGTCGGTGGGGAAGAGTACCCGGCGGAACACTCGCCCCTACACCTCCGGTGCCGTTTCCGGGCCCGGCAGGGCGCCGAACAGCCGCCTCCCCAACGCCAGGGCCACGTTCACCAGCCCGATCATCACCGGCACTTCGATCAGCGGGCCGATGACGGCGGCAAAGGCCTGGCCCGAATGGATGCCAAAGACCGCCACCGCCACCGCGATGGCCAGTTCAAAGTTGTTGCTGGCCGCGGTAAAGGCCAGCGTGGTTGTCTGAGGATAGGAGGCCCCGATGCGATGTCCCATCCAGAAACTGATCAGGAACATCAGGACAAAGTAGAGGGCCAGCGGGACGGCGATGCGGACCACATCCAGCGGCAACGACACGATCAGGTTCCCCTTCAGGCTGAACATGACCACAATGGTGAACAACAACGCTGCCAGCGTCAGCGGGCTGATCCGGGGCACGAAGCGGGTCTCGTACCACTCCTTGCCGCGCAGGCGGATGAGGACCAGCCGGGTGAGGAAGCCGGCGATGAAGGGGATGCCCAGGTAGATAAAGACGCTCCTGGCGATTTCGCCGATGGTGACATGCACCGCTGTTCCCTGCAGGCCGAACCAGGTGGGTAGGACGGTGATGAATACATAGGCATAGACGCTGTAGAAAAAGACCTGGAAAAGGCTGTTAAAGGCCACCAGCCCGGCGGCGTATTCGTTATCGCCCCGCGCCAGCGCATTCCAGACGATGACCATGGCGATGCAGCGGGCCAGGCCGATCATGATCAGCCCGGTCATGTACTCCGGGTAGCCACGCAGGAAAAGGACCGCCAGGGCGAACATCAGGATCGGCCCGACGATCCAGTTTTGGAGCAGGGAAAAACCCAGCACCTTCCAGTTGCGGAAGACATCCCCCAATTCCTCATAGTGCACCTTGGCCAGCGGCGGATACATCATCAGAATCAGGCCGATGGCGATGGGGATGTTCGTCGTGCCCACCGAGACGGCCTGGTTGAAGGCCTCTACGGCTGCCGGAAAGAGATAGCCCACTCCGACGCCGACGGCCATGGCCAGGAAAATCCACAGCGTCAGCAGACGGTCCAGAAGCGAAAGCCGCCGTATGACGCTGGCCGGCTCCGCCCGGACCTTGCCCACAGCCTTTCCAGTCTGTTCGATCATTGCTTCACCTCCGTCTTTGCAATACCCTTTATATACATCAGGATATATACCTTATCACCGAATCGGCGATCTGTCAAATGGGTGCTGCTTCGCCCAAGAAAGGGGGCCAAAAAGGTTGCCTCTCCGTCGCCCCGGCACGACGGAGAGGCTGGAGAGAGAAAGAGGGGAAATAGGGGGTTTCAATAAACTAAACGTAGAAGGCCGTCGAAAAGTTCCCTGGAAAGCCCCTTTCCTGCAAAATCTGCACCACCCGGCGGTCCAGGGCCGACATGGGCAGGGAGGCCGTTTCCTCCAGGGTGGCCCAACGCCAGCCGGCGCACCCCAGGGCCTGCGGCCGGCCGGCTACCAGCCGGCAGAGGAAAACGTGCAGGGAGAGACGAAAGTGGGTGTAGGCGTGGGGAAGGACGGCCAGAAGCGGCCCGACCTCGACCTCCACCCCCAGTTCCTCGGCCATCTCCCGCTTCAGGCAGGCCTCCAGGGTTTCCCCTTCTTCCCGGGTGCCGCCGGGGAATTCCCATAGCCCGCCCAGCAGGTCGTCCGGGTAGCGCTGCGCCAGGAGAAGCCGTTCCCCCTCCCAGACCACGGCGGCGGCCACCTGGCGATAGGGCAGCGGAGGGCGCGGAGAACGTCGAGGAAGGGCCTCCTCGACCCCGGCCCCGTGGGCCTGGCAGAGGTCGGCCAGGGGACAGGAGGGACAACGGGGCCGGCGGGGTCGGCAGACCGTCGCCCCCAACTCCATCAGCGCCTCGTTACAACGGCCGGCCCGGCCGGGGACCAGGAGGCTCCGGGCCGTGGCCCACAGGTCGCGTTCCACCGCCGGCCGGCGGGGGTCCTCCTCCACCCGGGCCAGCCGGCAGAGCACCCGGCGGACATTCCCATCCAGCACCGGCTCATCCTGCCCAAAGGCCAGGCTCAGAATCGCCCCGGCCGTGTACGCCCCGATGCCCGGCAGAGAAAGCAGGTCCTGCCGGTTCGCCGGCAACTTCCCGCCGAACTCCTCCACCACCCGACGGGCCGCCGCGTGTAGCGCCCGGGCCCGGGCATAATAGCCCAGACCTTCCCAGACCTGGAGCACCTCCTCCAGGTCGGCCGCAGCCAGGGCATGGACGGTGGGGAAACGCTCCAGAAAACGCCGGTAGTAGGGGACGGCGGCCTCCCGCCGGGTCTGCTGGAGCACGACCTCGGAGACCCAGATGCGATAGGGGTCTCGTTCTCCCCGCCAGGGAAAGGGGGTGAGGGCCTGTTCGGCCCAGGCCAGGAGCCGCCGGCCGATCTCAGCGCAGACCTCCGGTGGGAGCAATAACCGGCCGGCCCCCGGGGACGGCATCTCTCACTCCACCGGCCGGCCCTCGGCCAGCCGCCGGCCGTATTGCCGCTGGTAATAGGCCCGGTAATGCTCCCCGCTCTTGATCGGCCGCCACCACCACTCGTTCTCCACATACCAGCGGACGGTCTTTTCCAGCGCCTGGGCCAGGGTATGGCGCGATTCCCAGCCCAGGGCACGGACCTTGCGGATGTCCAGGGCATACCGCCGGTCGTGGCCGGGCCGGTCGGCCACCTGATGGATGAGCGAGTGAGGCCTGCCCAGCAGGTCCAGGATCATCCGGGCCAGGTCTATGTTGCGCGTCTCCACCCCGCTGCCCAGGTTGTAGACCTCCCCCGGCCGGCCCCGCCGCAAAACGAGGTCGATTCCTTCGCAGTGGTCCAGGACGTACTGGTAATCGCGCATCTGGCTGCCGTCGCCGTAAAGGGGCAGCGGCTGGTTATCGATGGCATTGGTGATGAAGAGGGGCACCACCTTCTCCGGGTACTGATAGGGCCCGATGTTGTTGCTCCCCCGCGTGATCGTCACCGGCAGGCCAAAACTGGCATGGTAGGCCAGGCAGAGGAGGTCCCCGCCGGCCTTGGAGGCGGCATAGGGGCTGCGCGTATGCAGGGGCGCCGTCTCCGAAGCCCGGCCTTCCAGAATCTCGCCATAGACCTCGTCGGTGCTGACCTGGTGGTAGCGCTCCAGGCCGAACTCCCGGGCCGCCTCCAGGAGGACATAGGTGCCGAAGACATCGGTGCGGATGAACTCGTCCGGCTCCATGAGGGAACGGTCCACATGGGTGGCCGCGGCGAAGTTGACGATGGTGTCAATTTGATACGTTTGAATCACGGAACGCACCCGCTCCGCATCGCAGATATCGCCGAGGACAAAGGCGTAGCGGTCGGCAAAATCGCGGGCCACGTCTTTGAGGTTCTCCAGGTTGCCGGCATAGGTCAACTTGTCATAGACCACAACGCGGCAGTCGGGATCGGTGTGAAGGACATAACGGGTGAAGTTGGAGCCGATGAAGCCGGCCCCGCCGGTGACCAACAGGTTGCGCATCGGACCTCCATCCTAACGGGAGTTGGAGAGGATTCCCACCTTGCTATAGTCCCCCAGCATAAAATTGAGCGCCCTTGGCTTGAGCGGAGAACGGGTGATCTCCACGTGCCGGCCGATCAGGCTGTTCTCGATGCGCTGGTCGATCTCCAGAATCCGGCAGTGCTCCAGGACGATGCAGTGTTCGAGTTCGCTGTCCACGATCTCGCAATGGTGGTAGATGCTGGTAAAAGGCCCGATGTAACTGTTGACGATGCGCGTATGCTCCCCGATGATGGCCGGCCCCCGAATCGTGCTGTTGATCACCTCCGCCCCGGACTCGATGACCACCCGCCCGCAAATCTGGGAGGTGCTGTCCACATACCCATCGATGCGGGGCTCCAGTTCCTCCAATACCAGGCGGTTGGCCTCCAGCATGTCCTCCATCTTGCCGGTGTCGATCCACCAACCCTCGTGGATATAGGGGTAAACGGTGTAGCCGTGGTCGATGAGGTATTGGATGGCATCGGTGATCTCGTATTCTCCCCGCCAGGAGGGCTGGATGGCATTGACCGCCTCGAAGATGTGGTGGTCGAACATATAGATGCCCACCAGGGCCAGATTGCTGGGCGGTTCCCGTGGCTTTTCGATCAGGCGGACGACGCGGCCGTCCTCCAGCACGGCCACGCCAAAGTGTTCGGGGTGTTCCACCCGGGTGAGGACGATCTGGGCGTTCCAGGAACTGGTGGCGAACTGCCGGGCCAGCGGGGCGATTCCCCGCTCGATGACGTTATCCCCCAGGAACATGACGAAACGCTCCTGCCCCAGGAAATCCTGGGCGATTTTGACGGCGTGGGCCAGGCCCAGCGGTTCCGGCTGATGGATGTAGGTCACCTGCGCGCCCCAGCGCGAGCCGTCGCCCACGGCGGCCTTGATCTCCGCCGCCGTATCCCCCACCACGATGCCCAGGTCGGTGATGCCGGCCTCGACCAGCGTCTCGATCACCCGAAAGAGCACCGGTTTGTTAGCCACCGGAACAAGTTGCTTGGCGCTGGTGTAGGTGATGGGACGAAGGCGGGTGCCTTTGCCGCCGCTCAAAATCAGGCCTTTCATCGGTTTCCTCCCAGAATTCGGAAATGCCGTAGACACGCCGGCCTTATCCTACCAGGGAGCGGGCCAGTTGTCAAACGGGTTGACAATCCTGCCCATCTGCCCTATGATAAAGGCAGGTTGGCTCTCCTGAAGGAGGTGGAGGCATGGCGGTCAAGGCTTATATTCTGGTGGAAGTGGCCATCGGCCGGGTCGCCCAGGTCACCCAGAGAATCCGGGAACTCCCCAACGTCATCGCCGCCGACGCCGTCGCCGGCCCCTACGACGTGATCGCCGTCGTCCAGGCCGAAAACGCCGAGGAGGTCGGCCGGCTGGTGATGGAGAAGATCCACACCATCTCCGGGGTCAACTACACCCTGACCTGCGTGGCGGTCAGCGCCTAGGCGGCCATGGAACGAACGCCCCCGCCGGAACTTTTCGATTCCCATACCCACCTGAACGAGGCGGCTTTTTCCGGCGACCTGCCGGCCGTCCTGGAACGGGCCCGACAGCAGGGGGTGCGGGAGATGCTCGTCGTCGGCTACGACCTGCCCAGCAGCGCCTACGCCGTCTCCCTGGCCCGGAAATACGGCCTGTACGCCGCCGTCGGCATCCAGCCCCACTACGCCCACCAGACCGGCCCCCGGGAACTGGCCCGTCTGGAGGAACTGGCCCGGGACCCCCGGGTGGTTGCCCTGGGGGAGATCGGCCTCGATTACTACCGCGACCGCTCCCCCCGTCCCCAGCAGCGTCGCCTCCTGGGCGAGTTGCTCTCCCTGGCCCGCGCCCTCGATCTGCCGGTCGTCATCCACTGCCGGGAAGCCTTCGCCGACCTGCTGGAGGACCTGGGCCGGGAGGGAAAGGGATGGCGCGGGGTGATGCACTGCTTCTCCGGCACTGTCGAGCAGGCCCGCGATTTCCTGGCCCTGGGGCTGCACCTTTCCCTGGCCGGCCCGGTAACCTATCCCCGTGCCCCCAAACTCTGGCGGGTGGCCCAGGAAGTTCCCCTGGAACGCCTGCTCCTGGAAACCGATTGCCCCTGGCTTCCACCCCAACCCCATCGAGGCGAAAGGAACGAGCCGGCCTACCTCATCTACACGGCGGCCCGCGTCGCCGAACTGCGCCAGGAGCCGCTGGAGGCCGTGGCCCAGGCCACCTGCCGGAACGCCCGGGCGCTCTTCCGGGTGGACGGCCGGCCGCCTGTTTCCTTTTCGGAGGAGGTCCGTCCGGTCTCCCGGCCGTAGCATAGCCAGACAAGGAGGAGAAAAATTGCGCGAGGATGTGGCGAAAATCCTGATCACCGAGGAGGAAATCCAACGTCGGGTGCGCGAACTGGCCCGCCAGATCGAGCGCGACTATGAGGGCAAGGACCTCCTGATGGTGGGCCTGCTCAAAGGCGCGGTTACCTTCATGGTGGACCTGACCCGGGCCATGCAACGGCCGGTGGCCGTGGACTTTATGGCGGTGTCCAGTTATGGCTCCAGCACCGAGAGCAGCGGAATCGTGCGCATCCTGAAGGACCTGGACGAGAGCATCGAGGGCCGGCACGTCCTCATCGTGGAGGACATCGTGGACACCGGCCTGACCCTCCGCTATATCCTGGAGGTCCTCCGCCAGCGCGGCCCGGCCAGCCTGCGGGTCTGTGCCCTGTTGAACAAGAAGGAACGCCGCCTGGTGGACGTCCCGCTGGACTATGTCGGCTTTGACGTGCCCAATGAATTTGTCGTCGGCTACGGGCTGGACTTTCGGCAGATTTATCGCAACCTGCCCTTTATCGGCGTGCTCAAACCGGAGGTCTATGCCCGGGCCTGAATGCCGCTCTTGGACCTGTTCCGGATAACTCCGTTGGACAACCGAAAGGAGGAAGAAGATGGCACCCAAGAAGATCCTGATGCTGGTGGGGGACTATGTCGAGGACTATGAGGTGATGGTTCCGTTCCAGATGCTCCTCATGGTCGGCCACCAGGTGCATGCCGTCTGTCCCGGCAAAAAGGCCGGGGAACAGGTGCGCACCGCCGTGCACGATTTCGAGGGGGACCAGACCTACAGCGAGAAGCGCGGCCACAACTTTACCCTCAACGCCACCTTCGACGAGGTGCGTCCGGAGGAGTACGATGCTCTGGTCATCCCGGGCGGACGGGCGCCGGAGTATATCCGGCTGAACGAACGGGTGCTGGAAATCGTGCGGCACTTTGCCCAGGCCGGGAAGCCCATCGCCTCCATCTGCCACGGCCAGCAGGTGCTGGCGGCGGCCGGCGTGGTCGAGGGCCGGCTCTGCACGGCCTACCCGGCGGTCAGGCCGGACCTGGTGCGGGCCGGGGCGCGCTGGGCCGAGGTGAACGCCACCTTCTCCAACGCCGTGGTGGACGGCAACCTGGTCACCGCCCCGGCCTGGCCGGCCCACCCGGAGTGGATGCGCAAGTTCCTGGAAGTGCTGGGCAGCCGTATCGAACCGTAGGCCGGATGCGTACCACCCATCTTGCAACGATGGTTTGCCTGTTCACCGCAGAGTTTTTTACGGGTTTTCTCCGCGGCCTCGGGCACCTCTGCGGTGCGTTCGGGAAGTGAACCGTCGTTGTAGGATGAACCGCCAGGTCTCGGGCCGCTCCCCAGACCGAAACGCATCTTCCGAAGGCATCCGGGCCACCAGGACCCGCAGGAGCCGGTCAAACCCCTGCCGCAGGTGTTTACCACCGAGGGCGCCGAGGGGATGGAAGGGGAAACTCTGCGTCCTCTGCGCTCTCCGGTAAACGGGTGCGCCCTGCCCCTAGGGGCGAAGCCTTCCCAGCACGTCCTCGATCGTCCTTCGCGCCCCCCGTTCCAGGGCGGCGGCAAAGGCCTCCGGAGGCACTTCCCGGCGCAACGCCTCCAGCAGGCGGCCGGCCCGTTCCCGGTCCTGCCAATCCAGGGCCGGGTGGTGCAGGACAAAGGCCACCATCTCCAGGGCTTCCACCGGTTTCCCTTCTTCAAAGAGCAGTTGGGATAGGCCGACCAACGCTTCCAAGATCAACGGGACGGCCTGCAGTTCCACGGCCATCTCCAGGGCCTGGGAAAAATAGCGCCGGGAGGCCGGCCTTTTCCCCAGCGCCTGGGCGATGGCCCCCAGGTTGCAAAGGACGTTGGCCACCCCCCAGCGGTCGCCGATCTCCTGAAAGACGGCCAGCCCTTCCAGGTTCAGGCGTTCCGCCTCGGCATATTCGCCCATCTCCCGGTGAACCTCCCCCAGGTTGGCCAGGGCAAAGGCGCACCCCCGGCGGTCGCCAAGTTCCTGGAAAATGGCCAGGCTCTCCCGGTACAGCCGGACGGCCTCCGGATAATCTCCCAGGGCGCTGGCCTCGACGCCCAGGTTGTTGAGGGCCAGGGCGGCCCCCCGCCGGTTGCCCAACCGGCGGAAAAGTTCCAGACTTTCCCGGCAGAAACTTCGGGCCTCCTCATGCCGGTCCAGAGAGGAGATCAGGATGCCCAGGTTGTTCAAAATACGGGCCATCTGCCAGAGGTCGCCCGTGCGCCGGGCGATTTCCAGGCTTCCTTCCAGGAGCCTGTGGGCAGGCCCGTATTTCCCCAGACGATAGAGGACATGGCCCAGGTGCGCCATGGCAAAAGCCACCTCCCCGGCTTCCCCCAGAGGGCGGGAAATCCGGAGGCTCCCGGCAAGAAGGCCTCTGGCCTCCTGGTAGCGGCCCAGGCGCTCGCAGCACCAGGCACGGCGGGCCAGCACCCGGCCCAGGACCGCCGCCGGCCCTCCGGACCGCCGCAGCCCCTCCTCCGCCCGGCGAAAGGCCTCCTCCCCCTCGTAGAACAAACTCCGCATCTCGTAGAACAGCCCCAGGCTCTCCGCCGCCCGGCCCACCTCCTCCCACTTCCCTCCCTCCACCGCCCACCGCCAGGCCTCCCGCACATTCCCCAACTCCTCCTGAACCTCTCCCAACGCCTCCTTCCCCTCCCTCCCCTTGAGCCGCCCCTCCTGCCGCTCCAGAAAACGCAGGTAATAGAGCCCGTGCCGCTCCCGCCACTCCCCCTCCCCCATCTCCCGCAGCCGCTCCGCCGCATACTGCCGCACCACCTCCAGCATCTCGTACCGCCCGGCCGCACTCCGCAGGAGAGACCGGTCCACCAGCAGCGAAAGGAGGGGAAGGCGAACCCCGGCCACCTCCTCCGCCGCCTCCCGGCGAAACCCTCCCCGGAAGACGGAAAGCCGGGCCAGCGCCTGCCGCTCCTCCTCCCCAAGGAGCGCCCAGGAGTAGTCAAAGACCGCCCGCAGGCTGCGGTGGCGCTCCAGAAGGTCCCGCCAACTCGCGGCCAAAAAGTCCAGCCCCCGCTCGATCTCCCGGGCAATCTCGGCACAGGGGAGCACCCGCACCCAGGAGGCGGCCAGTTCGATCCCCAGCGGCAACCCCTCCACCAGCCGGCAGATGCGCACCACCGCCTCCCGCTCCTCCGCCCCCAGCACAAAGTCCGGCCGGACCCGCCGCGCCCCCTGCAGGAAGAGTTGTACCGCCTCGTTTCTCTCCGCCTCCTCCGCATCCCCCGGCCGCTCCATGCCCTCCAGGGAAAAGACCCACTCCCCGTGCAGGCGCAGCGCCTCCCGCGAAGTCACCAGCATCTTGACCTCCGTCGCCGCCTGCAACAAGTCCCCCAACAGCCCAGCCCCGGCCACCAGGTGCTCAAAGTTGTCCAGGAGAAGGAGCAGGCGCTTCCCCTGCAGGTAGCGGGCCAGTTGCACCGACGGCGCCTCCGGGCCGTAGAAGGAAAAGCCCAGGGCGTCGGCGACGGCCGAGGGCAGGAACTCCGGCCCCCCCAACGCGGCCAGCGGCACAAAGTACACCCCCTCCGGAAAGGCCTCCACCTGCTCCGCCGCCGCCTGAAGCGCCAGCCGGGTCTTGCCCACCCCGCCCGGCCCGGTCACCGTGAGCAGCCGGCAGGCCGGCTCCCCCAGGAGGGAAAGGAGGCGGGCCAGTTCCTTCTCCCGCCCGATGAAGGGGGTGGGCTGCACCGGAAGGTTATGCCGATGGGCCGAAAGGGAGCGTAAGGGGGGAAAGTCCCGGTGGGGCAGGTCGGGATGCTCCAGGCTGTAGACCTGCTGGGGCGCCCCCAGGTCTTTGAAGAAGTGAAAGCCCAAATCCCGGAAAGAAGCCCCCTCCGGCAGCACGTCGGTCTGGAGCACCTCCGGGGTGAAGAGGATTTGCCCACCCCAGCCGGAGGAAAGCAGTCGGGCGGTGCGGTTGAGGGCCGGCCCGAAGTAGTCCTCTCCCCGGCGCAGGGCCTCGCCGGCGTGCAGGGCCACCCGGACCCGGATTTCCCGGATTTCCCCCCAGTCCTCCCCGGCCAGCGCCTTCTGCACCTCCAGGGCGCAGCGGAGCGGCCGGCCGCCCTCGAAGACGGCCAGGACGCCGTCGCCGGTGTGCTTGACGACGCGCCCGCCGTGGCCTTCGATTTCCCGGCGCAGGATGGCGTCGTGGCGGGCCAGCGCCCGGCCCATCTGGGCCGGGAACGTTTCCCAGAGGCGGGTGGAACCTTCGATGTCGGTGAGAAGAAAGACGGGCATCAGGTTTCCCTCAGAAAGGCCACCCGGAAGGGACGGAGGTCCAAAAGGCGCACCCAACGGGCCAGCGCCCGGTTGAGCGCGGCCAGGCCGATCTCCGGGCCGCTTTCCCGGGCCATCCTCCCGGCATCGCTACGGGACAGGAGAAGGAGGAGCGCCAGCGCCTGCAACCCCTTGGGGAGCGGCCGGTAGAGAAGCATCTGTTTCCCCTCCACAAAATGGCGGAGGAAGCGCTCCAGGAAGCGGTCGGCCGCGGGGGCATCGGCCCAGGGGAGGGCGGCCCACGCCCCCTCCGGACGGCCGGCCAGTTCCTCCAGCACCCGGACGGCCCACGCACTCCCCTCCTCCCCCTCCGGGCTTTCGGCCAACACCTCCCGATGTTCACGGGCCGCCCGTCCCAGACGCTCTGCCAGACGTCCCAATTCCTCCGGGCCGGGCAGGGGGTCGGGGCCGGCAGGCGACATCCTCCTCCAGGCCCGCCGCAGTGGCTCCAGGGTGCCCCCGGGGTCGCTGGCCGGAGCCCAGGGCAAAGCCAGAAGGGCCTGCTCCCAGGAGAGGTACTCCGCCTGGTCGATTTCATCCCCATCGTGCAGCGGGATGCGCTCCGGCAGGGCGTAGATCTCTTCCATCTCCGAGGCCAGGGCGGCCAGTTCCCCCTTCCGCTCCGAAAGCAACTCGCCGGTGTCATAGGTGCGGTGGAGGTTGGGGCATTCGAAGGTCAGAGAAAAGAGGACCCGCCCGGCGGCCAGCACGGGGTAGGCCAGAGGGAAGAGGCGGCAGGGGAAAGGCTTGGCCTGGGGGCCGACTTCCCGATGCACCCGGCAGCGGTTCTCCGGGTCGAGGAAAGCGCAACGGGTCGGGTTGCTGTGGGTGGCGATGGTCTCCTCCAGGCGTCCCCACTGCACTCCGGGGCGCACCAGGAAAAGCCGGCCGGCCTCGGGCGGGATGACCTCCTCCGGCCAGGGGAAGGCCTCCAGCCGGCGCCGTTCCTCCGGGGAGACCGGGACGGCGTAGTGACAGCAGGCGCCGCAGCCCAGGCAGGTATGGCGGGCCTCGTCCACGACATCCACCATTTCCGGGGTCACGGGGGGAGGAGGCCGGCTATCCAGAATGGGTTGCAGGAGGAGGTCCTCGTCCTCACCGGTCCGCCGCCAGGCCTCCAGGAGTTCCTCCTGATCCGGGTCCCAGAGGAGCATCTGGTCGGCCAGGTCGTCCAGGAGTTCCCAGAGGTCGTCGAGCCGCCAGCGCAGCCGGCGGGCCAGTTCCTGGGGGGTGAGGCTTCCGTCCAGGAGGCTCAGGAGCGGCCGGGCCTCCGGCGCCAGTTCAAAGAGGGTGCGCCGGGCCGGGTCGTAGAGGATGACCTCCTCTCCCGGCCGGCCGGGGAGCACTTCCAGGTCGGGCCGCAGGCGAGGTCGTTCCGCTTCCATCTCGGCACCTCCCCGCTCAGGGGCCGGGGGCGGGGGTACAGGCGGGCAGGACCAGCACGCTGAGCAGGACGCTCCGGACGTTGTTCGTCTCGTCCGATTCGACCACGGTATTTTCCACATCCACCGTAGCGGTGACCACAGTGTTGAGGACGACGGCCGGACAGACCACCTCCGTCCAGGCGCCGGGGTCCAACCCCTCCAGCCGCCAGCGGCAGTCCTCCAATCCCGGGCCGGACAGGGCCAGGTAAAAGGTCCCGGTCGGGGCCATCCCCATATTGCTCACCCGGACGGCGATGCCGCTCGGCCGGCCGCAGTCAAAGGGCGTGTTCTGGCTGGAGCGCACCGACTCCACCCGCAGGTCAGGGAGGGGCGGGCCGCCTCCGGGCGTCCGTGGAGGGGTAGGAGAGGGAAGTCGGGTGGGCGTGGCCAGCGGCGGCGTGGGCGTGGGAGAAGGGACGGGGATGGGCGTGAAAACGACGGTGGGAGAGGGCGCCCTGGTGGGGAAGGGGCCGGGCGTGGGTGCCGCCGTGGGAACCGGCGCGGCCGTGGCCTGGGGCGTCGGCGTGGGCAAAGGGGTAGGAGGGAGAAAGCCGCGCAGGAGCAGGGCCAGGAAAAAGGCCCGGTCCAGCCGGGTCACCTGTTCGCTGGAGAGGTCGCCGTCTCCCCCGTGTGGCGGCTCCTCGTTGCCCAGGCGGTCGCGGGCCTGGACGCGGAAGTAGCGGGTGATTCCCGGGGGAACCTCCACCTGGCCGGCCGTCCAGGTCGTATCGCGCCAGAGGTCCTGCCAGGAGCCTTCCACTCCGTCGCGGAACTGGACGGTGTAGGAGGCCACGCCGCTGCCTTCGTCCGTCCCTCCCCAGCGCAGGAAATAGAGGCCGGGGACGGCGCGATACAGCCCGATCACCGAAGACGAGGGCGGGCCGGTGTCCACCCCGAAACGACGCGCCGGGGCCAGCGGCCCATAGCCGCCGGCGCCATAGGCCTGGACGGACCAGTAGAGGGCCGGGGAATCCCGGGTCAGGGTCAGGACATAGGTCGTGGCCGGGCCTACATCTTCCTGGATCAAGGGATCGGTCAGGTCCGGGTTCGGGGATACCACCAGGCGAAAGCCGTCCACCGTGGCCGTGGCCGGGACGGTCCAGGAGAGCGTCACCTGGCGGCTCCCCAGCCAGACGCCGTCCTCGGGGGCCTGCAGTTGTGGAACAGGAGGCGGCTCGGAGAGGGGGGAACGGAGCACCCAACGCACCGCGTCGTACCAGAGGGCACGCCAGTAATCGCCGGCCAGGTCATCCAGGTAGAGGTAACCGCTCGTCCCCCGATAGAAGGGGTAGGTGCCCAGGGAAACCCAGCGTCCCTGTTCCGCCCGCTGGTTGACGGTGACCAGGATGCCGCCGTCGCGGTAGTAGAGGCGGTAGCGGGCGCTTTCGGTGTACTCCGGGAGGTCGCCGCCGGCGCAGGAGGGGATATAGGCAAAGACCTCGTACCAGCCGGCCCGGGGGAGGTTGGGCCGCCAGACGGCCCAGTTGGTGGAATCGTCGGCCCTGGTGACGGTATGGGTCCAGAAGGAATGCCCGTCCGGGCTACAACCGTCATGCCAGTAGGCCTGGCTCCGGGTGAACTCCGGGGAGAGGTCGTCCACCGTGACCGCCTCTTCCTGGGCCTGGAGGCGCTCAAAGACATCCTGACGGATGGTGGGAATCAGGCCGTAGAGCACATCTCCCGGGCAGGTCGTTTCGCCCACGTCGCGGTGGCCGGCGATGTGGTCATAGACCTTGTGGTTGTTGAAACTGCGCCCCAGGGGATCGATTCCCCGCTGGGAGGCCTTCCAGGCGATGAGCGCCTCCAGGCTTTGCTGAAGGGGAGCGGGCACGGGGGCGGCGGAATAGGTGCCCAGGCAGCCCACCCCCATTGTGCCGGGGTTATAACTGCGGGCGTGCCCGCCGATGACGTCGTCGCCGCCGGCCCGTCCCTCGTAGACGTTGCCCAGGGGGTCCACCAGGAAGTTATAGCCGATGTCCCCCCAGCCCCGGGTATTGGCGTGGTAGTACCAGATGGAGCGGACGCGGGCGGCCCAGTCGGTGTCGTCGTTGGGGGTGGCGGTGTGATGGATGATGACATGGGTCACGCGGGCGTACTCCGGCGGCCAGCGCGGGCTCTGCTCCCCCTCGGGACAGCCCCACTCCTCCCGGCTGATGACCGGGGGCTTTTCCACCGCCAGGATTCCCTTGCCCGTCCCCTTGACCCGCATGATCTCCTGGGTGCTGGGGCCGGCCCGGGCGTCGATGAAGGTAAAGGTCAGGCGGTTCAGTTTCGGCCGCTCCTCCGGCTGCAGGGAGGAGAAGAACAGGCGGAACTGGACGCGCCGGTGCACGCCGTCGCGCTGGGGGATGAAGAGGAGTTTGCCGGAGTGCTGGCCCAGGGGCATGGGCGGGAGGTCGTCCTCCTCCACGATGGTCTGCCAGGGGCTCCAGCGTTCGCCGCTTTCCTCCGGGCTGGTGCGCACCTGGAGGAGGAGGGAGGTGCCCGGAGGCAGGTCGGCCTCCCAGATGGTGCCCAGGTCGGAGAAGGGGAGGGGGGCGGTGAGCACGGGCGAGGTATAGACCGCCGTGCCGGAGAGGGTGAGTTCCAGGCCGGCCGCTTTGGAGAGCGGCCCCCGGCTCTGGCCGGGGAGGAAATCGCCCCCGCTCAGGGTCAACTCGCCGGCGCGGATACCCGGCTGGGCCTGGGGCCGGCCGGGTGCGGCCTGTCCGACGGCGAGGGAGAGGAAGCCGACCAGGAGGGCAGCCAGGACGGCCAGGCCGGCCCATCCCCGCCGACAGCGCCAGGAAAAGCGCACCCATTTGTCCACCGGTATCTTCCTTTTCCGGGCCATTCCGGGCCCGCATCCTGGACCTATCATAACCCAGGCTCTTTTTTCTGTCAATCCCGGCAACTGCCTGGGGGCGCGCCGTTGGTTTTCTGCGCTATTCCCGGCCCCTGCCTCCGATTCGCCCATCAAGGCCCTTGGGAGGGCTATGGACTGGCCCACCTGCCCGGTAAGGGCCACCGTGTTTGCCTTTTCCCCCTTTCTCCGCTATAATGGCTTTGGGACGTTTCTTATGGCCAGCCCCAGAAAGGAGGCCGTATGGCCGAAGCCGGTGGGGAGCACAAGAAGGCGGTCCTGGGCCTGTATCAGGACACCCAGGGGTGCACGGCCGCCCTCATCGACCTGGGCGGCCGCTTCCTGGGCCGCAGTTACGCCATGGTCTCCCAGCGCCAGCCGCAGCCGGGCTGGGTGGAGTACGACCCCTACGAGATCTGGCATCGCTCCTGGCAGGCCATCGAGCAGGTGTGCAAGGCCGTGGGGGTCTCCCGTCGGGAACTGGCCGCCCTGGGCGTCACCACCCAGCAGGGGACGGTCGTCGTCTGGGAGCGTTCCAGCGGCCGGCCGCTGGGGCCGGCCATCTCCTGGCGCTGCCAGCGCACCTCCGCAATCTGCCAGGCCCTGCGCGACGCCGGCCAGGAGGCCCGGATTCGCCAGCGCAGCGGCAACCTGCTCGACACCACCACGGCCGGCCCCAAGTTGCGCTGGCTGTTGGAGCACATCCCCGGCCTGCGCGAACGGGCGCTTCGGGGGGAGGTCTGCGCCGGGACGGTGGATTCCTGGCTGCTCTGGAACCTGACCCAGGGGGCCGTGCACGCCACCGACCGCACCAGCGCCTCGGACACCCTCCTTTTCAACCTGCGCACCGGCGACTGGGATGAGGACCTGCTTTCCCTCCTGGAGATTCCCCGGGCGATGCTGCCGGAGGTCCACCCTTCGGGCCACCTCTACGGCCACCTGGCCGACGGCGGCGTGCCCATCACCGCCCTCTGCGCGGATGTGCCGGCCGGCCTCTTCGGGATGGGCTGCCGGGGGCCGGGCCTGATCAAGGCGACCTATGGGCGGGATGCCATCGTCATGATGGACATCGGCCCGGAGCCCCTGGACACGGCCGGCCAGTTGCGCACCGCGGCGGCCCCGACGCTGGAGGGCGAGGCCCCCCGCTTTGTGCTGGAGGGACGGGTGCTCACGGCCGGCCTGGTGATCGAATGGCTGCGCGACGAACTGGCCCTCCTGCCCACCGTGGCCGACTCCGAGGTGCTGGCCCACCAGGCCCCCGACAGCGGCGGCGTGTACGTCATCCCGGCCTTCCAGGGATTGGGGGCGCCCTACTGGCAACCCCATCTGCGCGGAAGTATCCTGGGGTTAAAGCCCACCAGCAACCGGGCACAGATCGTCCGCGCCGCGCTGGAGGGGCTGGCCTATCGGGTCCGGGACATCGTGGAGGCCATCCGGCGCTGGAGCGGACAGGGGGTGGACGAGTTGCGGGCCGATGGAGGGGCGGCGGCCAACAACTTCCTCCTCCAGTTTCAGGCCGACATCCTGGGGGTCCCGGTGCGCCGGCACCGCTTCATCCATGCGGCGGTCACCGGCATCGTCGGCCTGGCCGGGGTGCAGGCCGGCCTGTGGAGCGGGGAGGAGGTGGCCGGCCCCCGGCCTGAGGAACGCCTTTTCCTGCCCTCGATGCCGGAAGAGACCCGCCAGGCGCTTTACCGGGGATGGCAGGAGGCCCTGGAAGGATGGCTCCCCCGCCCGTCCTGACCGTCCTTCCCCGAAGCCAGGGAAAGAGATGGAACAGACGCTTCGACAACTCCAGGAACTGGAAAAGGAATTGGCGGCCGCCCAGGCGCGCTGGGAAAGCCTGGGGGATGCCCATCGCGGCCGGTTGCCCCCGGAGGTGTTGAACGAACTCCGCCGGGCCGGCGACCTGGCCGCCCGCCTGCTTCCCCTCCTGGAGACGCTCCGCCGGCAATCTTCCACCGTCCAACGGGAGCGGGAACGCCTGGCCACCCTCCTCGAGGTCAGTCAACTGGTCAACTCCACCCTGAAACTGGAAGATCTGCTCGAAATCGTGATGGACCGGGCCATCGCCGTGACCGGCGCGGAGCGGGGCTTTCTCATGTTGCGCGACGAGGCCGGCGGGCAACTGCACTTTGCCGTGGCCCGGAACATGCGCCGGCAGGACATCGAGGAAAATTCCTTCCAGGTCAGCCAGAGCGTGATCAACCGGGTGGCCGAGACGGCCGAGCCGATTCTCACCGACAATGCCAGCCAGGACCCCCGTTTTGCCGATAGCGTCAGCGTCGCCGCTTACACCCTGCGTTCCATCCTCTGTGTGCCCCTTCAGGTGAAGAACCGCACCATCGGCGTGCTCTATGTGGATAACCGGATACGCATCGGCCATTTTACCCCCGAAGACCTCAGCCTGCTCACCGCCTTTGCCAACCAGGCCGCCGTGGCCATCGAGAACGCCCGTCTCTTCGAGCACGTCTGCGTCCTCGACCGGCTCAAGGGCGATTTCCTGGAGAGCGTCTCCCACGAACTCCGCTCGCCGCTGACCTCGCTGACCTTGGGGCTGGAACTGGCCCGGGAGGCGGTCCAGGGGGCGGGTGCCGACCTGCTGGATACGGCGGTGGAGAGCGCCCGGCGTCTGAGCGACATCGTGGAGCGGCTGACCCGTTTCTCCGAGATCGAGCGGGAGGGGGCCGCCTGGATCGTCGCCGAGGGAAAGCAGTACGTCCCGCTCCGGGAACTCCTGGGGGAGGCCCTGGAAGCGCACCGGGCCAGGGTCGAGGAAAAGGGGTTGATGATGAACCTGGTGGTCGAGGGGGAGATGGTTTCCCTGCCGGTGCCCCGGGGCCTGCTGCGGGCGTTCCACGAACTCCTGTCCAACGCGGTGGCCTATACCGAGAAGGGGGTGATCTTTGTCACCGCCCGGCGTTCCGGCCGGGAGATTCTCATCAGCGTGGCCGATACCGGAATCGGGGTGCCCTCGGACGAGATGCCCTATATCTTTGACAAACTCTTCCGCGGCCGCAAGGTGCGGGCCCTGGCCCGGACCCAAGGATTGGGCCTGGGGCTGGCCGTGGCGCGCTGGGTGGTGGAGAACCTGGGCGGGCGCATCTGGGTGGAGAGCGTGGAGGACAAGGGCAGCGTCTTCACCATCGCCCTGCCGCTGGTGGAAGGGGAAAACGGCTGGCAGGTGCGGCCGCCAGGGGAGCACGGCTCAACGATACCGTAGTCCGACCTTTTCAGAACTTCCACCCCCTCCATTCGGCCAGTGCCTGCCGGTACAGGGCAATGGCCGGCAGTTCTTCCACCTCCAGGACCTCGATTCCCAGCGGCCCGACGAGTCTGGCCAGGACCAACGCCAGTTCCCTCCGCCGAACCCCGATCTGGCGAGGCCAGGCATCCAGGTACTGGAGTAGCAGGTCCTGTAGCATCTCCACCAGAGCGTTGCCCAGATCGCCCGGCGCGAACAGATTCTGGGTCAGGATGATGCCGCTTCCGTGGTCGGCGGCCAGAAGCATCTGGGGGTGAAAAGGCCTTTCCCCCGGCCTGTCCCGGGCGGCCTCCGGCAAATAGAAATAGTCTATTTCCAACGCCCCCTGGCGCCCTATTTTCCGCCCTTTCCGGCGCAAAGCCTCCTCCTTTTCCGCATCCCAGAAGCAGGCCAGTTTCGGGCCGGGAATCCCGGTGGGCAACGGACGTTGCTCATCCTTCCAGATCAGTCCGGCCGGGCCCGGCTGGGAAACACGTACCAGGAGGTCCTCCTCTTCATCCACCGTCGGCAGTTCTTCAGGGCAATCGCGGAAGCGGGTCGAAACTTCGATGGTCTGTTCCAGGGCCAGGGTCAGGAAACGGGCCTGGGAGGCGGTAAGATACCAGGGCATATAGCCGGGGGTGATGTCGCGGAAGAGCGGCCAGGCCTGCCGGCCACGAAACTTGAGGCCCAGGCGACGAATCACCTGATGGTCCTCCCTGGTCAGCATTTCCCGGTCCTCGAAAGAGACCTGCAGGGCCTTTTGCCGGAAGAAGACTTCGAGCATGTCCGGTCCGCCCTCTGCGTCGCGCATGTTGAGGAAACTGCCGAAGCCCTCATCTCCCAGGTAGACGGCCAGGGCCAGATGCTGGCCCAGGTTGCCCATCACCGAGCAGTAGCCAACCTCGCCGTTCTCCGGGTTGACCACGCCAAAGACCTGATCCTCGTACAGCCAGGTCCAGGGTTGGAGCGCATGGAAGCGCATGGCTGCGTCGTAAAGCGCCCGCCACTCTTCCAGGGAAGGGGTTTCTTCCACCATGGGGGTCTCCTCTCTTTTTGGGTGAGCACTCCGTACAGCGTTTCGCCGATTCGTACCGAATTGGCCGAGAATTCCATCCGGATTTTCTTAGGATGGTATCCGGCCACGCTCAGCCCTGTTCTTTCATCCGGGCCAGTTCTTCCTCGACGATGCGCTCTTCCAGTTTGCGGAAGAGGGGCTGAGGCCGGCCCAGTTTCTGGCCCACGGGGAGGGTGCTGGGCGCCCAGCGTCCCTCCCAGTCACCAGGGTACCAGCGATACACGCGGTGTTTTTCTCCTCCTTCCTCCACCTCCTCAAAGCGCATCTCCCCGCTGATCGTGCCGGAGTAACCCAGCATGGTGTGGAGGGACTGGGAGGCGTGGGGGGTAAAGGGGCAGAAGAGCACCTTCAGGTTGTCCACCAGGCGCAGGGCGGTGAAGAGGGTGGTGGCCGTGCGGGCCGGGTCGCTCCGGGCGGTGTGCCAGGGGGCGCATTCCTCCAGGTAGCGGTTGCCCTCCTGGGCCAGTTCCAGGACTTGCTGGACGGCGGCTTTGAACTTGCACTGGCCGAGGAGTTCCCCCACCTGGGGGAAGGCTCCTTCCGCCCGGGCCAGGATCTCCCGGTCGCGGGCTTCCAGTTCGCCCGGTTCGGGGACGGCTCCGCCAAAGTACCGATGGGTCATGGAGAGGACGCGGTGGGCCAGGTTGCCCCAGGTGGCCACCAGTTCGTCGTTGTTGCGGCGGAGGAATTCGGCCCAGGTGAAGTCGGTGTCCCGGGTCTCGGGGCCGTTGATGGTCAGGTAATAGCGCAGGGGGTCCGGGTCGTAGCGGGAGAGGAAATCGGGCAACCAGACGGCCACGCCCCGGCTGGTGGAGAAGCGTTTGCCCTCCATGGTCAGGAACTCGGAGGAGACGACGTCATAGGGCAGTTGGAGGGCTTCGTCATAGCCCATCAACATGGCCGGCCAGATGATGGTATGGAAGACGATGTTATCCTTGCCCATGAAGTAATAATGGCGGGCCGCCGGGTTCTTCCACCACTCCTGCCAGCGCTCCGCATCGCCCGCCAGGACGGCCCACTCCTGGCTGGCCGAGAGGTAGCCGATGACCGCCTCGAACCAGACGTAGATGCGCTTGTCTTCATAGCCGGGGAGGGGGATGGGCACACCCCACTCGATATCCCGGGTGATGGGGCGGGGGCGCAGCCCTTCCCGAAGGAGGCCGTAGGTGAAGTTGACCACGTTGGGCCGCCAGTAGGCCTCTTTTCCCTGGAGGTAGCGGTACAGGCGTTCCTCAAAGGCCGGCAGGTCCAGGAAAAAGTGCTCCGTCTCCCGGAAGACGGGAGGGTGGCCGCACAACTTGCAGCGCGGGTTGACCAGTTCGGTGGCGTTGAGCGGCCGGCCGCAGGCATCGCACTGGTCGCCCCGGGCCTCCTCATAGCCGCAGAAGGGGCAGGTCCCCTCCACGTAGCGGTCGGGAAGGAAGCGCCGGTCGTGCTCGCAGTAGGTGCCGATCATGGTATCGGCGAAGATGGTGCCCCGCTCCCGGTGGCGAAGGAAGATATCCTGCACCACCCGAAAGTGGTTGCGGGTATGGGTGCGGGTGAAGAGGTCGTAGGAGATGCCCAACTCGGCCAGGTTATCGGCGATTTCGCGGTTGTAGTAGTCGGCGACCTCCTGGGGGGTCCGGCCCTCGCGCTCGGCGCGCAGGGCGGTGGGGGTGCCGTGGTCGTCCGTCCCGGAGACCATGAGCACCTCGTTTCCGGCCAGGCGGTGGTAGCGGGCGAAGATATCGCAAGGGATGCCGAAGCCGGCCACATGGCCCAGGTGGCGCGAACCGGAGGCATAGGGCCAGGCCACACCGATATAGATTTTCTCCGCCATACGTTCTCCTCGCTCGGGCTGAGACGGCCGGCCAACCGTTTGGGGATATTATATCACCCGGGGGGAAGAAGTCAATTTTCGCCAGGGGAACGGGCGTCCGCCATTTTCGCCGGTGAGGGTTTCAAACCCGCTTGGCAAAGGTGGGCCAGCCCGACGACGAACGGAACGACCAACGCTCAACCATCAACGATTCAGGGACCGAATGGCCTCTGCCGTCTCAGGCGTCGCCCCGGCAATTGGAACGATCAACGATCAACGCTCAACCATCAACGATTCAGGGGACGGCACTCCGCTGCGCTACGTGCCTGACGACGTATTCTACGGGAAGGGTGACTGGCCGGCCGGGGGGGCCGGCCGTGCCCGGAGACCCCCGAGGCGGCCGGCCCAGGCCGGGG
>Ga0078972_1001980_pt1 | contig 71365 bp, 66 predicted proteins | sample YelNatPaOPGAMG01_FD_67568 | JGI IMG/M metagenome (GOLD analysis project Ga0078972, IMG submission 67568) | Hot spring thermophilic microbial communities from Obsidian Pool, Yellowstone National Park, USA - OP-RAMG-01 (SPADES assembly) (version 2) | ecosystem: Environmental > Aquatic > Thermal... | reverse complement strand
TGCGTCTCAATGCGGCACGAACAGCGGCACGCCCCGCACGAAATCCATCGATTTGGCTAACACCCGCCCGAAGATCGTCCACCCGAACCGCTCGTGGCACCTCAGCCGGCCGATTTCCGCGTGCGGTCGTCCGCTAACGACGGATTACGGACGGGAAGTTAACCGGCATTCCATTTGGGCATCCGGTTCGTCTATACTGTCCGCCAACGGCCTATATTGCCGAATTCACCACTGCGGAAACCACTATGCCGGAATCAAGCAAAGACAACCGAGGGTTCAGCCGCCGCGGATTCGTCGGCACGGCAGTAGCCGGCGCCGCCGCCCCGGCGGTTGCGGCCCGAAGCGGCGCGCCCGCACCTCCGGGCGCGAACGACCCGAAGCCCATAGCCATAACACTCAAAGTGAACGGGCGAAGGCACGAGCTGATGGTGGAGCCGCGCTGGTCGCTGCTGTACGTGCTTCGCGAACAGCTCAGCCTCACGGGGGCTAAGCCCGGATGCGAACGTGGCGAGTGCGGGGGATGCACCGTCCTTATTGACGGCGCAGCGCGATACGCGTGCATGACGCTGGCGGTGGAAGCCGAGGGCGCGGAGATCACGACGATCGAGGGTCTATCCAACGGCGAGCCGGGCGCGGTGCAACGCGCGTTCGTTGAGGAAGACGCTTTTCAGTGCGGCTACTGCACGCCCGGGCAGGTAATGGCCGTCGAAGCGTTGCTGGCCGCAAACCCGAACCCCAGTTTCGACGAAATACGCCAAGGTGTAAGCGGCAACCTGTGCCGCTGCGGCGCGTACGCGCATATTTTCAACGCGGCGCGGAAGGCTGCGGAGCTCAAGCGCAAGGAGAAGAGCTGATATGAAGCCCTGGGAAAACCCGACCGTCGTAGGCAAGCCGCTCCCTCGCGTGGACGGCAACGAGCGCGCCGGCGGCACGGCGCGCTACACCATGGACGTGCGTCTGCCGCGGATGCTGCACGCGGCGATCCTGCGTTCGCCGCACGCCAATGCGATCGTCAAGAAAGTGGACACATCCGAGGCGGAGAAGATGCCGGGTGTGCGGGCGGTCATTTCAATGAACGATCCCGAGGGCAAGGCCCCCTGGGCAATACACCCGGGAACACGCAAGCCGGTGAGCCAGATTTTCGATCCGCACTGCCGTTATCAGGGCGAGGAGATCGCGGCGGTGGCGGCGGAAACCCAGCAGCAGGCCTGGGATGCCGTGCGGGCGATCCGGGTGGAGTACGAGGTGCTGCCGCACGTGGTGGATCCGGAGGAGGCCATCAAGCCGGATGCTCCGAAGGTGTGGGAAGAAGGCAACCAGCCCTGGCCTCCGGCGAAGTATTCGCGCGGGGACGTGGACAAAGGCTTCGCCGAAGCGGATGTTGTGGTGGAGCATACGTTCCGCACGATATGCCAGATACACACTCCGACCGAGTTGCACGGCTCCGTGGCACGGTGGCGGGGGAACCGCCTGCAAGTCTGGGACACGACGCAGGGGGTATTCGCGATCCAGCGGGGACTGGCGGAATGGTTCAAGCTGCCGCTGGCGGATGTGCGCGTAATCGGGCCGTACATGGGGGGCGGGTTCGGAAGCAAACTGGAGCTGGGCAAGTACACCGTGATTGCGGCGATGCTGGCGCGGCGCACTAAGAGGCCGGTAAAGCTGTTCCTCACGCGCGAGGAATCGTTCCTGTGCGTAGGGAACAGGCCGCCGCACATTCTCACGGTGAAGATCGGCGCAAAGAAGGACGGCACGCTGACCGCGATCGACTACAGGGGCCTCGGCACGTTCGGCGCGTATCCCAACTGGACGACGACGGACTACCAGGCCCGGGACCTGTACAAGTGCCCGAACGTTCGCAGCGAAGAGCGGCAGGTATACGTGAACACCGGGACGGCGCGCCCGTTCCGCGCTCCTGGATTCCCGCAGTGCAACTGGGCGCTGGAGCAGACCATGGACGCGCTGGCGGAGAAGCTCGGCATGGACCCGGTTGAACTGCGGCTGCGCAATGTCCCCACGGTGAGCCAGGCGGAGGGCAACAAGCCGTACTCGACAACCGGCCTGGCGGAGTGCCTACGCCGCGGCGCGGAGGAATTCGGCTGGAAGGAAGCGCGCGCGAGGGCGAAATCGGACGGGCCCGTGGTTCGCGGCGTGGGTGTAGCGGCAGGCCTGTGGGGCTATGCAGGAGGGCCGCCGTCGACGGTAATTGTGAAGCTGTATCCCGACGGCAGCGCAAACATCAACATGGGCGCGGCCGACCTGGGCACGGGCACGAAGACGGTGATGACGATGATTGTCGCCGAGGAGCTCGGGGTGCCGGTGGAGAACATCTCGATCGAGTGGGCGGATACGGGCACAACGCAGTACACGGAGCCGAGCGGAGGCAGCAAGACGGTGGTATCCGACGGGCCTCCGGCCCGCGACGCGGCGGCGGAGGTTCGCAAGCAACTGTTCGAGATGGCCTCGGAGCAGTTAAAGGTGCCGGCCTCGGAACTGGCGCTGAAGGACGGCAAGATCATCGCCGGGGACAGGCAGGTGGCGATGGGCGAGATCCGCGCTTTTGCCGAGCAGCAGGTGATTGTGGGCGTGGGCACGCGAAAGCCGAACCCGCCGGACCAGGTGATTCATCCGTTCGCGGTGCAGTTCGCCGAGGTGGAGGTGAACAAGCGCACGGGCGAGATGAAGGTTCTGCGCATGCTGGGCGCGCACGACAGCGGGCGGGCGATGAACCTGCTGACGTATCGCAACCAGGTGTTCGGCGGCATGGTGATGGGGATAGGGTTCGGCGCGACGGAACGGCGAATCATGGACGCGTCGAGCGGCCGTGTGATCAATGCCAACTGGCACGACTATAAGCTGCCGACGGCTCTGGACGCGCCGGCGGAGGTGGCGTGCGTGCCGGTCGATCCGAAGGACGAGTCGAACAACCTCGGTGCGAAGGGGCTTGGCGAGCCGGCGACGATTCCGAGCGCTTCCGCGGTGGCCAACGCATTTTACAACGCTACGGGCGTTCGCATAACGGACGCGCCGATGAGCACGTCGAACATAGTCGCGGCGCTCAATGCGAAAGGCAATCGGGGGTGATCCATGCTGAAGAAATTTGCGTACAAGCGCGCGCGCACAATTAACGAAGCGATCGCCGCCGCGCGACTGCCGGGCGCGCGCATTTTCGCGGGCGGCACCGACGTACTGGGCTGTATCCGCGAGGATGTGTACGGCGTCGCCACGGTGGTGAGCATTTCGCAGTTGAAGCGGCTGAAGGGCATCTCGGCGACGGCCGACGGCGGGCTGCGGGTAGGCGCGCTGGCGACGCTCGCGGAAATTGCGGACAACAAGGAGATTCGCCGGAGGTACACGGCGCTCGCCGAAGCCGCAGGCTCGGCGGCGAGCCCGCAGCTTCGCAACCAGGGGACGCTGGGAGGGAACATCTGCCAGCGGCCGCGCTGCTGGTATTTCCGGGGCGGATTCAATTGCGCGCGTAAGGGCGGCGCGGTCTGCTATGCCGCCACAGGAGAGAACCAGTACCACGCGATTTTCGGCGGCCAGACGTGTTACGCCGTGCATCCGTCGGATACGGCTCCGGCGCTGGTGGCGCTTGGGGCGCGCCTGCGGATAATGGGCGCCAAAGGCGTGCGCACGGTGAGCGCGGAGAAGTTTTTTGTTCCCGCGCAGGTCGATCACACGAAGGAAACCGTACTCGAGCCGGGCGAGGTTGTAACGGAGGCCATTCTGCCTCCGGCTCCGGAGGGTATGCGCAGCACGTATCGCAAGATACGTGAACGGGGCTCGTGGGATTTCGCGCTGGCATCGGTGGCGGTTGCCGTGACCGGGCCCAAGTCTGCCCGGATCGTGCTGGGCGCGGCCGCGGCTGTGCCGTGGCGATCGGCGGCTGCCGAGAAGGCGTTCGCAGCGGGCGCGACTCCGGCGCAGGTGGCCGAAGCCGCCGTGGCGGGGGCGGAGCCGATGGACAAGAACGGGTACAAGGTGGCGCTGTTCCGGGGCGCCGTGGAAGACGTTCTGTCGAGGTTGTAGCGGCGCCGGCGGCAACCGGCGCGCGCCTGGGTTCGAGGTGGAATTGTCCGGGCGCTCGTCCGGACACCTATACTGGATCGAGATATGAGAGTGCTGCTGGCCGCCTCGATAGCCGCGGCGGGGGCGGTGATGGTTTGCGCCCAGGAGCCCGCACCGCTGCGCGAAGCGAGGCCGCGAATCGTCCTGGACGTCACACGTGTGGACATCCTGCTCACGGTGACGGACAAGAAAGGCCGTTTCGTCAACGACCTGGGGCGCGATGATTTCGAGATCACGGAAGACGGGAAGCCGCAGAAAGTGATCGGGCTCTCGACACGTTCCGAGCTGCCGTTGCGGCTTGCCATCCTGATAGACGCCAGCAGCAGCATGCGCGACAGATTCCGCTTCGTCCAGGAGGCTGCGATCGACTTTGCGACGAAGGTCATGCGGCCCGGCGTGGACAAGGCGGCGGTGATGAGTTTCGATGCCGGCGTGGACCATGCGTCGCCGATGATCGGGGAGACGGACGCGCTTGCGCGCGCCATCCGCGAACTGCGGCCCGGCGGGGGCACTTCGCTTTACGACGCCATCTACACCGCGTGCATGGATAAGCTGCCGGCCGAGCAGCCGCTCCAGGAGTACCGCCGGGCGATGATCGTGCTGACGGACGGCGAAGATACGATAAGCCACTGGACGCGCGACCAGGCGCTCGAAGCCGCGCATCGCAGCGGCGTGGTGATCTTCGCCATCTCGACGAACACGGAACGGCTCGATACGCACGGCGACAAGGTGCTGAAGTACCTTACGAGCGAGACGGGCGGGCTGGCGTTCTTTCCGTTTAAGCTCGAAGATTTGGGAAAGTCTTTCCAGCAGCTCGCCAACCAACTGCGCAACCAATACAGCATTTACTACAAGCCCGATCCGCCCAAAACCGACGGGAAGTTCCACACGATCAGCGTGCGCGTGAAAGGCGGCAGCAAGTACATTGTGCGGGCGCGGGCGGGGTATTACGCGCCGAAGCTGTAGCGCGATTCTTAATGCCGCGCGGAGTTCCGGGGCGGCCGGATGCCGGCCGCGCAAGCGGCGGAAGGCAACAAACATTCCCGTGGAACAAGCCGGGCGCGCGCGGCGTACCAGATTGAGGAGGCCGGGCCGGGAGGCCCGCGAGAGCCATGTACTGCACCAAGTGTGGAGCCACGCTGCAACCGAGCGACAGGTTCTGCTCGAGTTGCGGTGCGCCGACAGCACCGGGCTACACCGCGCCGCCAGCGGCGCCGGCGGCGCCATCGCGCCTGGTGAGGCCGATCCGCGAGAAGAAGATCGCGGGCGTGTGCGCGGGGTTTGCGCGCTACTTCGACGTGGACGTCTCACTAATGCGCGTGTTGTGGCTGGCGATGGCGATAATCTCGGGCGGACTCGGGTTTTTCGTGTACCTGGCGGCGTGGATTGTGATTCCAGCGGATCACGGGACGGCGCCGTACGGGATATAGGCGCGCGGAGAAGCGCGGCTCATCCGGACCGGCATTTGCGCCAGGGCGTGCGGGATGGGGCTCAGAGCGTGGCGCGGCGGCGGTGCGGCGCTGGAAAGAAGCGCGCGGGGCGCCGGCTCACGCCAGAGGCTCAAAGTGCGGTGCGGTGCGGCGCGGCCGGCGGCCGCGGCCCGGAGGATGTTGAGGCGCGCCGTTACATACGGGCGCAACCGGCTCAGTGTTGCTCCGCGCGCGCTTCGTAAGCGGCGATGGCATCGGCCTGCGAAAGAATGTAGCCGAGCTCGTCGACTCCGTTCAGGAGGCAGTGTTTCGAAAACTCGTCGATCGGAAACTGCGCCGAGGCGCCGTCCGGCAGAGTGATGGTTTGCGCGGCAAGGTCGATGCGGACCTTTGCGTCCTGGGGCAGTGCAAACAGCTTCGAGTGCAACTCAGCCGGGACGATCACCGGCAGCAGCGAGTTCTTGAGCGCGTTGCCGCGGAAGATGTCGGCGAACGACGTCGAGATTACGGCGCGGAAGCCGAACTGAGTGAGGGCCCACGGCGCGTGCTCGCGCGAGCTGCCGCAGCCGAAGTTGTCGCCGGCGAGCAGTATCTCGCAGCCTTTCGCACGCGGCTGGTTCAGGATGAAATCGGGCTTCGGCGCGCCCGAGGCGTCGTAGCGCCAGTCGCAGAAGAGCTGATCTCCGAGGCCCTCCTTCGAAATCGTCTTCAGAAAGCGCGCCGGTATGATCTGGTCGGTGTCGATGTTATCTATCGGCAGAGGCACCAGCCGGCTTTCGAGAACAGTGAACGGCTTCATAGCAGCGTCCTCACATCGGTAATGGTCCCGGTTACCGCGGCGGCGGCGGCGGTGAGCGGGCTCGCAAGGAAAGTGCGGCCGCCGGGGCCCTGGCGGCCTTCGAAGTTGCGATTGCTCGTGGACACGCAGTACTCGCCCGGCGAGAGCATATCGCCGTTCATGGCGATGCACATGGAGCAGCCCGGCTCGCGCCATTCCGCGCCAGCAGCGCGGAAGACGGAGTCGAGGCCCTCGGCTTCCGCCTGCTTTTTCACTTCGACGGAACCGGGTACGATCAGCGTGCGCACGTTCGGGTTCACCTTGCGGCCTTTGAGAACGGATGCGGCGGCGCGCATGTCGGCGATGCGCCCGTTGGTGCAACTGCCGATGAAGACGGTATCCACCTTGTGGCCGATCAGCGGCTTACCCGGCTCGATAGCCATGTAGGCCAGGGCCTTGGCGACCGAATCGCGCACGATCGGGTCCGCATAGGAGGAAGGGTCGGGCACCGCAGCGTTGATCGGGATTCCCATACCGGGGTTGGTGCCGAACGTAATCATCGGCTCGAGCGCCGAGGCGTCGAGCGAGACGCTCTTGTCGTAAACGGCGCCTTCGTCGGTGGGCAGCGCGCGCCAGCGCTCGAGCGCACGGTCCCAGGAGGGGCCCTTGGGCGCGTGCGGGCGGCCGCAAAGGTAGTTGAAAGTGGTCTGATCCGGAGCAATGAGGCCCGCGCGCGCGCCGCCCTCGATGGACATATTGCACACGGTCATGCGTTCGTCCATCGAAAGGGCGCGAATGGCCGCGCCGGTGTACTCGATGACAGCGCCCGTGCCGCCGCCGACGCCGATCTTCGCGATCAGCGCGAGGATGATATCCTTCGCCGAGACGCCCGGCCGCAGCGCGCCGTCGATGTGCACCTCGAACGTTTTCGGGCGCGTTTGCAGCAGACACTGCGTGGCGAGGACGTGTTCCACCTGGCTGGTTCCGATGCCGAAGGCGATGGCGCCGAAGGCGCCGTGGGTGGCCGTATGGCTGTCGCCGCACACGATGGTCATGCCCGGCTGCGTGAGGCCGAGTTCCGGACCCATGACGTGGACCACGCCCTGGTGCGGGCTGCCGATGGAGTGGCACTCGATGCCGAACTCGCGGCAATTCGCCTCGAGCTGCTCTACCTGCCTGCGCGCGACCTCGTCGGCGATGGGCAGCGAGCGATCGTGCGTGGGCACGCTGTGGTCGGCGGTCGCGAACGTGCGATCGGGGCGGCGCACCTTCAGGCCGCGCTCGCGCAGGCCGGCGAAGGCCTGCGGCGAGGTGACCTCGTGCACGAGCTGCAAGTCGATGTAGATGAGAGTGGGCGCGCCGGGCCGCTCGCTGACGACGTGCGCATCCCAGATCTTCTCGATGATTGTGCGTGGCTTGAGCATTGATTTCACCGCGGACGGAGCGCCGTGAAAGAGCGCGCGGCGCTTCGAAAACCTAGTTTATGGCGGCAATCACCGCGTCGCCAACCTCGGACGTAGCGGCGGGCTTGCCGGAAGGCCTGAGGTCCGCCGTTACGCGCCCGCTCTCGAGCACGCGTTCGATGGCCGCGCCGATGGCGTCCGCTTCCTTTTTGAGGCCGAAACTGTACTCGAACATTGCCGCGACGGACCCTATGGCGCCTAGCGGGTTGGCCCTGCCCTGCCCCGCGATATCGGGCGCCGAGCCGTGCACCGGCTCGTAGAGCCCGCGATAGGCGCCCGAAGCCGTCGCGTCGCCGATGGACGCCGAGGGCAGCATGCCGATGGAGCCCGAGAGCACGGAACCCTCATCGCTCAGGATGTCGCCGAACATGTTCTCGGTCAGCAGCACGTCGAAACGCCGCGGGTTGAGCACGAGCTGCATGGCGCAGTTGTCCACGAGCAGGTGATCGAGCTCCACGTCGGGGTAGTCCGCCGACACCTCGGTGACGATGCGGCGCCAGAGTTGTGAGTTCTCGAGCACGTTCGACTTGTCCACGCTGGTGACCTTTTTGCGGCGGGCGCGAGCGAGCTTGAACGCCATCCGCGCCACGCGCATGATCTCGGCGCGCGAATAGACCATTGTGTTCACGGCGCGCTCGGCGCCGATCCCACCCGAGATGCCGCGCGGCATCCCATAGTAGATGCCGCCCGTCAGCTCGCGGACGATGATCATATCCGTGCCTTCGACGCGGTCGTTCTTGAGCGGCGAGGAATCGATGAGGGCTTTCCAGGCGCGCACGGGCCGCAGGTTCGCGTACACGCCCATGGCCTTGCGTATGCCGAGCAGTCCGGCTTCAGGCCGCTGGGATGGCGGGAGCGAATCGTACTCGGGCAAGCCGACCGCGCCCATGAGCGTCGCGTCGGCATCGAGCGCCAGGCAGCGCGTCTCCTCCGGAAAGGGCGTCCCGGTCCGGCGAATTGCGATGCCGCCGAGCAGGGCTTCACGGAGCTGCGTTGTGTGGCCGTATTTCCGGGCCACATGCTCCAGCACGCGGACGGCTTCGCGAGTGACCTCGGGTCCGATGCCGTCACCGGGCAACACTAATACGTTCAGATGCATGAGATTCGAGTATATCCGGAACGCGGCCTGAACGCGTTCCGGCCACAGGACAACGGCCGCTGCGCAAACACCCCGGGCGCCACCGGCTTATGAGTTCCGGAGGGTCAGGAAACGGCGGCCTAGCCGGCCGATGCTTCGGCTGCGCGGCACTCTTCGACGATCGCGATAATCTCCTCGTCGAGCACGCCCTTCTTGCGGTCGGCGATGGCCGTGAAGCGTTCGTAAACGAGGTCGAGCTGCTCGCGGGTGAGATGGTTGTAGCCGAGATCCTGGCAGCGCTGCGCGATAGCGTGCCGCCCGCTGTGCTTGCCCAACACGAGGCGGCTTTCGGGCACGCCCACCGTCTTAGGATCCATGATCTCGTAGGTAGTGCGTTCCTTGAGGAACCCGTCCTGGTGGATGCCCGCTTCGTGCGCGAAAGCGTTGCGGCCCACAATGGCCTTGTTAGGCTGCGGTCCGAAGCTGATCAATTCGGAGAGCAGTTGGCTGGCGGGGAACAGTTGCCGCGTCGCGATGCCGGTCTCGAAAGGCAGCACATCGCGGCGCGTCTCGAACGCCATTACGACTTCCTCGAGGGCGCAGTTGCCGGCACGCTCGCCGATGCCGTTGATGGTGCACTCTATCTGGCGCGCGCCGCCCTGCACGCCCGCGATGGAGTTCGCCGTGGCGAGGCCGAGATCGTTGTGGCAGTGCACGCTGATGATGGCCGTATCGCCGACGGCATCGACCACCTTTCTGATGAAGCGGCCGAACTCCTCGGGAATCGAGTAGCCGACCGTGTCGGGCAGGTTCACGGTTCGCGCGCCCGCCGCGACGACGGCCTTCGTCACCTCGATCAGGTAATCGATATCCGTGCGCGTCGCGTCCTCGGCGGAGAACTCCACGTCGTCGGCGTAGCGCCGGCAAAGCTCGACGGCCTTGACGGCCTGTTCGAGCACCTGCTCGCGCGTCTTGCGGAGCTTGTACTTCAGATGAATGTCGCTGGTTGCGATGAAGGTGTGAATGCGCGGATTGCGCGCATGATCCAGGGCGCGGGCGGCCCGTTCTACATCGAGTGTGCAGGCCCTGGCGAGTGCCGCCACCTGCACCCACGGGAACTCGCGGCTGATCGCATCGACCGCTTCGAAGTCGCCCTCCGAGGCGATTGGGAAGCCGGCCTCGAGGTAATCGACGCCAAGCTCGACGAGCTTGCGCGCCATCCGGACTTTTTCCGATGTCGTCAAGCTGCAACCGGGAGACTGTTCGCCGTCCCGCAGCGTCGTGTCGAAAATATATACGCGATCCGCCATTTCCTACCCACCCGCGCCCTGGTTCTGGGCGACGGCGAACGGCCTGTTTCTCCGGGCGCCGTCAAAACAATTATCGTGAGCCGCTCAGGATTTCGCAAATTTATAATTTTCTTGCGATGCATAACGCGAAATGATAGCATAAACGTGTTAAATATCCGGCCAGCGTGTCATAACACCGGAGCCCGATCATGGAACTCTATCTTCTGCGCAGTTTTTTGACCGTCGCCAACGAGCGCAGCTTTTCCCGCGCCGCCGAGAAGCTGCTGCGGACGCAGCCGGCGGTATCGCTCGCCGTTCAGCGGCTCGAGATGGAACTCGGGGAAAAGCTGATCGACCGCTCGGGGAAGGAACTGTTGCTCACCGACGCCGGACGCATCGTGGCCGACTACGCGCGGCGTTTCGAGCTGCTCACGGAAGATCTGGCCAACTCGCTGGCCGAGCTTCGCGATAACACCTCGGGGCGGTTGCAGATAGGGGCCAACGAGTCGACCACGCTGTACCTGCTGCAACACATCGAGCGCTACCGCCGCCTGTACCCGAAAGTGAAAGTACAGGTGCGGCGCAGCTTCTCGAGCAAGATTCCGGCGCAATTGATAGACGGCGAACTGGAACTGGGCGCGATCAGCTACGATCCGGAGGACGACCGCATAAACGGAACCGTGATCTACACGGACCATCTGGCGTTCGTGGTTTCGCCGAAGCACCGGTTTGCGAAGCGGAAATCTGTTTCCATCACCGAACTCGGCATGGAGACGTTCGTGGCGCACAACGTGCTCTCGCCGTACCGCGAGGTTGTGTTGCGCGAGTTCCAGCGCCACAAGGTGACCCTCAACATGGATGTGGAGATGCCGACGGTGGAGACCATCCGCCGGCTCGTGCAGCGGAACGAGGGTGTGGCGTTCCTGCCGCGCATGTGCGTGGAGCAGGAGATCGACCAGAAGCTGTTGTGCGAGGTGGACGTAAAGGAGCTGCACGTCGAGCGGAAGATCCGGCTGGTATACCCCGCCCGGAGGGCGCTCAGCCACGCCGCGCGGGCATTTCTCGATCTGGTGAAGGGCAGTTAAGTAAGATCCGGGTTTATTTCGCACTCTTGTTCCGGCCGCTGCGGCCGGGGCGCGATCTGCCGGACATTCCTGGCGCCTTTTTACGGAGGTCTGGGTCAGGCGATCATTCTTCTGCACGGCGCAGGCGGGAGCGGAAACGAAGGCGCCAGCAGGACGCAAGACGGCTGGGGCCGCACAGCGCCGGGGCGATAAGCTAAACTCGTTTATGGCATCCCTCCCGTGGAGAATACACAAGTTTTCTTTGCGCGCCCGTGGTGCGCGCGGCGGCTGCCGCCCGCGGGTTTGAAGATCGCATGAGCTTCCGGGTAGAACTAGTGCGCCTGCGCCAGATCCGTCTTCCTCTGGTGCAGCCGTTCGAGACCAGCTTCGGCAGGACATCCGAGCGCCGGATCGTGCTCGTCGAGGCGGTTGCGGGCGATGTGTCCGGCTGGGGCGAGGTCACGGCGGGCGAGCATCCCTTCTACAACGAGGAATGGACGGAATCGGCGTGGCTCATACTGCGGGACTATGCCGTTCCGCGCGTGCTGGGGCGCGAGATCGCCGCGGCGGCGGACGTTTCGCCGCTGCTGAAGCAGATCAGGGGCCACCGGATGGCGCGCGGTGGCCTGGAAGCCGCCATCTGGGACCTGGAAGCGCGCCTGTTCGAGCGGCCGCTGTGGCGGCACATCGGGGGTGTGAACCGCGAGATTCAGTGCGGCGTTTCGATCGGCATACAACCGACCGTTGCGGACCTGCTGAGGAAGATCGAAGCCGAACTGGCGGCCGGCTATCAGAGGATCAAGGTCAAAATAAGGCCCGGGTGGGACATTCAGGTGCTGGCGGAGGTACGGCGCGAGTTTCCAGGCATCCGGCTGATGGCGGACGCGAACTGCGCATATACGCTTGCCGACACCGAACACCTGCGGCGGCTGGACGAGTTCAATCTCATGATGCTCGAACAGCCGCTCGGTCACGACGAGATCATCGACCACGCCGAACTCCAGTCGAAGATGCTGACGCCGATTTGTCTGGACGAAGCCATTCGCACGGCTCACCATGCCGATCAGGCCATCCGCATGCGCGCGTGCAAGATCATCAACATCAAGCTGGGGCGCGTGGGAGGTTTCGCCGAAGCGCGGCGGGTCCATGCCGTGGCGGCCAAGGCCGGGGCGCCGGTGTGGTGCGGCGGTATGCTGGAGGCGGGCATCGGGCGCGCGCACAACGTAGCGTTGTCGACGCTGGCGGGGTTCATTCTGCCAGGGGACGTTTCCGCCTCGAAGCGCTATTGGAAGCGCGATATCACGCGGCCTCCGATAGACATAACGCCGAAAGGCACAATCGCCGTTTCGGACGAGCCCGGATTCGGATACGAAATAGACGCGGATTTCGTACGCTCGATCACCGAGCGCGAGGAGATTTTCGCGCGATGAGCGAGGGGGCGGGCGAGAAGCCCTCCAGTACGATCCTCTACGGCGCCCTCGCGGCGATGGTGTTGTTCTGGTCGCTGAACTACATAGCCGGCAAGGTGGCGCTGCGGGACTTTCCCGCCGCGCTGCTGGCGGCATTGCGCGTGACGTTCGCAGCGGCGATGGCGATGCCGCTGTACTGGTGGCGAAACCGCGCGAAAGGCCCACGGCCGGTGGAGGGGCGCGCGCCGCGTTGGCGGATCGTGCTCCTGCTCGGGGTTACCGGGGTCGCGCTGAACCAGTTGTTCTTCGTCATGGGGCTCAGCCGCACGAGCGTCGCACACACGTCGATTCTCATCGCTATGGCGCCGGTAATGGTGTTGCTCATAGCCGCCGCGCGCGGCATGGAGCGGCTGACGCCGGGCAAGATAGCCGGAATGCTGATAGCGATCGCGGGCGTGGGCGTCCTGAATGCCGGGCGCGCCCCGGGGACCCACGCGACGCTCGCGGGGGACCTTCTGGTGCTCGCGGGCTCGTTCTGCTTCGCCGTGTTCACGGTTGTCGGCAAGATCGCGACGCGCTGGTACGACAGTCTGACCGTGACTGCGATGGCTTACGCGACCGGCGCGGCAATCCTTGCGCCGCTGACCGTACGGCAATCGCTATCGTTCGATTACTCCCGCGTCTCGTGGATGGGCTGGGCCAGCGTGCTGTTCATGGCGGCGTTCCCGTCGGTGGTCTGCTACCTGATCTTCTATTGGGCGATGTCTCACATCCCAGCGTCTCGCGTTTCGTCCTTTTCGTATTTGCAGCCGCCGATTGCGACGCTGCTTGCGGTGCCGGTGCTCGGCGAGCGGGTGACGTGGCCGCTGCTGTTCGGCGGCGCGCTCGCTATCGGGGGAGTGTTCCTCACGGAGCGCGCGCGATGAACCCGTTCGTGGCGCTGCTGAAGCGCAATCGCAACTACCGGTCCGTCTGGATGGGGGGAGTGTTCCTCACGGAGCGCGCGCGATGAACCCGTTCGTGGCGCTGCTGAAGCACAATCGCAACTACCGGTCCGTCTGGATGGGGGGAGTGTTCCTCACGGAGCGCGCGCGATGAACCCGTTCGTGGCGCTGCTGAAGCACAATCGCAACTACCGGTCCGTCTGGATGGGCCAGGTGGTAAGCGAGATAGGCGATCACTTCAATAACATCGCCGTGTTCTCGCTGGCGCTGGCGGTCACCAAGTCGGGAATGTGGGTGACGGCCGTCATGCTGGCCCGGGGTGTGGCGGTTCTGGTAGGCGGGCCTCTGGCGGGCGTTCTGCTGGACCGCTTCGACCGCAAGCGCATCATGATTGCAAGCGACCTGATCCGCGCCGTTATCGCCTCCGGATTCATCGCAACCGTCTACCGGCCCGAGCCGTGGCTGCTGGTGGCGCTCAGTGGATTGCTCATGCTCGCTTCGCCGTTCTTTACGAGCGGAAGATCCTCGGTGCTTCCGGCTATCGCGACAGACGAAGAGCTGCACACCGCGAACTCGATGACGCAGACCACGCAATGGACCACGCTCGTCATCGGCACGATGGTGGGCGGCGCCAGTGCGATGAAGTTCGGCTATGAATGGGCATTCGTGTTGAATGCGGCATCATTCCTGTTTTCAGCGCTGAGCATCAGCCGCCTGAAGGCGCCCCGCGGCCGGTCGTTCCGGCCGAAGGGAAAGGCGCTGACCGAGGCGGACATAGCGAGGCCCTGGCGGGATTACGCGGACGGTTTGCGATACATGCGGAGCGCGCCGCTGATCGTCGGCATCGCCATCATCAACATCGGCTGGGCGAGCGGCGGCGGCGCGGCGCAGATACTGTTCAGCCTTTTTGGGGAGATCGTTTTCAACCGCGGCCCGGCCGGCATCGGCGAGATATGGGGATGCGCGGGAATCGGCCTGCTGGCCGGAGGCGCGTTCGGGCACTGGTATGGGAAGCGGTGCACGTTCGACGGCTACAAGCGCTCGATCTCGATAGCGTACGTGATTCACGGCGGGGCGTACGTGGTCTTCAGCCAGATGCGCAGCTATCCGCTGGCGCTGTTTTTCATCGCGCTCTCGCGCGCGGCCGTGGCGGTGAGTTCGGTGCTGAACATGTCGCAGCTTCTCAAGCACGTGGACGACGCCTTCCGCGGGCGCGTTTTCGCGACGCTGGAGACGCTGACGTGGTCCACGATGATGCTGTCGATGCTCGGCGCGGGGCTGGCGTCGACAACGATGGATCCGCGCACGATCGGAGCGTGGTCGGGCGTGCTGAGTTCGACCACGGCGCTGGCATGGTGGCTGCTGAACTGGCGCGGCAGGCTCCCCGAGCCGCCGCCGAAGGGCGTGGAACCCGAAGAGGTGGAGGTACACGGCGAGCGGCCGACGGTGTAGCAGATCAGTCGGGCGCGCCCAGGCTTTCGACGGGTTCGACCGAACGGAACACAGGGTACATGACCCGGCCCGCCAGCCAGGGGGTAAAGAGCCGCAGCGGGAAGTTCTCGATGCGCACCTCGATGCGGTCGGACTCCGTACCCGCGCCGTATCTTTGAACACTCACCATCTCAGGGGTAAGTCCGAACAACCCGGGGCCGCCGCGCTGTTCCGGCGAGTTCCAAACGACGAAGTTGCGAAGGGTGTCGGGATTGTAGGTGTGCGTTACGGCGTAACGGACGCCGGCGCGGACCCGCTCGCGGAGGGCCTGATGAAAGAAAAGGAACTGAGTGATATCCATCGCGCCAATCAGCGTCACAATGAACACCAGCGAGACCAGCGCCGATTCGACAATCGCCGCGCCGCACCGGCGGCCGCCGCGGCCGAACGCGGGCGCGCCTCCGCTCATCTTTGTACGGCTCCTCATGGCGTAATGTACTGCCCCATGTAGCGCACGGTTACGGCAGGCCTGTTGGTAAGCGTGTAGGTGCGAAACAACGCGTTGATCTTGTACCCGGAGATGGCTACAGTAACCGTCTCAGGCACGCCGGCCGCGTCGCGCGCCCAGGTGACCGTTACATTGGCCGCCGCCAGCGATGGTGCGAGCGGCTGGCCTTCGGGGGTTGGAGAGCCGTACACCACCATGTTCCTGACCCTATTGGCGTAGTCCGTTCCCGGCTCTTCGAAACTCGCGCGCGATGCAAAGATAGCGCCGTCGGCCACCGCTTTCGACAATGACATATAGGTGTAGGTGGAGTAGCCGATCTCAAGCGCGCCCGACAGCACTGCCCACAACACGGTGAACGACAGGGCGAACTCGATGGCGACGTTGCCGCGGCGCAGGCCGGTGGTGCGTGTGCGCGTCAGAGGCGGCGAAGCGCGCGAAACGGTTTTCGCCCCGGCAGCCGGTGCGCGGTTCATTGAAACAGCCTCACGGAGTAAAGTCCCGCCGGTCCCGCACCGGCGCGCCGGCTGCCGATAACCGCAGGCCCGACGTACTCTGCGCAGCACGGGCTGATGTTTTTCGTGCCGCAGGCGTTCTTAGGCAGAAAAAACAGGCCGAAGCCAATTACGCGGCCGGGATCGGTGTGATCGTTGACGGCGACGATAATCAGGCGCCGGCCGTTTCCCTGATAATCAGCGTAGGCGGTTGCCGATCTGTCGGTATCCTGGCTGAAGCGTTCTTCCATAGCGGGCCCGACGTGCTTGTTACCGGGTACGAAGTCAATCCGGGTGCCGATCGAGTAGGGCGCTTGCAGATAGAACTCGTTATTGACGATGGCGTTGTGCAGCGCGCGGTTGCTGTTTCCCTGCCCGAGGTCTAGATAGCCGCGGTCGGCAGCGCCGCCGGCGGGTTCAAAATCTTCATCGCCGGGGCAAACATTGTTCTTGCGCTGGCCGGGTGGGGCCCACTTAAGCGTGTACAACCGGCCGGGAACAAAGCCGAAGTTGGGGTCGCTGGGGTCGTGGGCGTCGGGGGAGAACGGCGCAAGGCCGCCGCGAATTGAGTTCTGCCGCGCCTGCCCGGCAACAGCCGATGCGGTCACCGGCTGGCGCGCGCTCACATCCGGCAGAACCGGCAGGAAATACAGCGAGATCTCCTGTGTTACGGCCACGCGTACGAAGCGATAGCCCGAAGCGGAGGACGGGAACGCTTCGAACGGCCCCGCCGGGGCGCGGGCAAAGCCGGCCTGAACGCCGGTGACGGCCTGTGAGGAGAACAACCAGCGGTTGGAAACACCGCCGGCAGCCGGTCCGGAGAGGGCAATAGCGCGCGCGCGATCGATTCCGTCCCCGGTGCCGTCGAGTTCGGCGGCGGCGGCCAGCGCAGCCGTATCGCTGAACGCCTGAAGTTCGGACTTCGCGGCTATCATCCTGCCGGCATCCACCACGAGACCGACCGCGGCGATCATCACCGGCAGGCACACGGCCGTAGCGGCCAGTGCGAACCCGCGACGGCGGCTGCGTCCCGACACCATTCCATGCGCGTATCGGCTGATTTGGGCAGGACTTTAGGGCAGAACACCCCGATCTTCGAAAATCCGGGGCGGTATCAAGCTGCGCCGGACAACACCCGCGTTGATCGATCACCGGTCCTCAGACATATCTGGAGCGGCGGTTTTGCCGAGTCCGGCGAGGCGTCTGGGGCCGCCATCCTCTCAGAATTGAAATAGAGAGCACAAGGCGGCGCAAATGGCGGATCAAGCGCAAGTATTGGATTGCCGGCCTGCCGGTTACTCGAACAACTTCACCAGATACAATCCCGGCGGGCCGGCCGCGGCGTGCCTGCCCGCGAACAAGGCCGGGCCGACGTACTCGGCGCAGCACGCGTCGACGTTGCCGTGCCCGCATGCGAGCGGCGGCAGAAAGAAAAGCGCGAAGCCGATGATTCTGGCGGAATCCGTGTGGTCGTTAACGGCGACGGTGATGAGCCTGCGCCCGTTGCCGTGGTAATTGGCGTAGCTGGTGGAAGCCTGGTCCGTATCCTGGGCAAAGCGCTCTTGAACGGCGCTGCCGACTTCTCTGTTTCCGGCCACCATCGACACGGGCGAGCCGATCTCGAGCGGGCGCGGCAGGAAGAACTGGTTATTCACGACGGCTTGACGCGTGCCATCGTTGCCGCCGCCCTGGCCCACGTCGAGATACCCGCGGTCCGAAGAGCCGCCGGCGGGCAGAAAATTCCGGTCGCCGGGACACAGCCGGTTCGGCTGGCGCAGCCCGTCCGGGGGCCACTTCAGGGTGTACTGCTCGCCCGGAGTGAAGCCGTAGTTCGGATCCGCCGTATCGTGCGCGTCGGGAGAGAAGGGCGCCAGTCCGGGTCCCAGCGCAGTCTGCCGGGCCTGGCCGGCCACGGCCGATGCCGGCACCTCCTGGCGGCGGCTCACACCCGGCAGAACCGGCAGGAAATACAGCGGCACCTCGCCAGACGCCGCAACGCGCACGAACCGGTATCCCTCGGACGTTGCCGGCGTGGGCTCGAACGGGCCCGCGGGCGTGCGAGCGAACGCCACGGAGACGGCGCTCACCGGCAGGCTGCCGAAATCCCACCGGTTAACGCCCGGCGCGTGCGGGCCGGTAATACCCGCCGCGCGCGCGCGCTCCAGGCCGGCCGCAGTTCCGTCCAGTTCGGCGGCCGCGGCCAGCGCCGCCGCATCCGCGAAGGCCTGCAACTCCGATTTGGCCGCCATCATCCGGCCCGCGTCCACCACCAGTCCCACGCCGGCTATCAGCACCGGCAGGCACACGGCCATGGCGGCCAGCACGTATCCGCGCCGGGGCGCTCGCCTGGAGCCCATGAGGGGTACTCATCGGCCGGAAGCGGCCGGGCTTTAGCGGATTCCGCACCGGCAAGAGTTCATCGCGCAGGCGCTAAAACGGCCATCCCTGGCGCCGATACGCTATTTCGTGGACCCGTTCTTCGAAAACGCGCGGCGCATCCTCGATACAGCGGCGGCGGCCGACACGGCCTCCGAAACGACGATCGTTCTCACGAATGAGGGCGGGCTGCGGATACTGGCCGACAACGACTGGCCGCTCGAACGTCTGGTGGCGCACCTGGGCGCGCGCTCGGCCTACCGCGTCAGCGCACGCCGCGGCGCAATCACGGTGGAAGGCCGGTCGCGCACGCAGTCCTGCCGTCTTGAACGCGTCAGATACCCGATTCCCGCAGGAATTTCGCAGCTTCTTCCGGCGGCGTAGGGTTGACGTAGAGCCCGGTTCCCCACTCGAATCCGGCTGTCTTGGCCAGGCGCGGCACGATCTCCAGGTGCCAGTGGTAAGAGGGCAGTTTAGCCTCCTGCAACGGCGCTGTATGGACCATGAAGTTATACGGCGGGAACTCGAGGACTTTGTCCAGTTCGCGCAGGATCACCGACATCACCCACCCCAGGTTATGGAACGTCGCGATATCAGTATCCTCGAAATGGGACATGTGCACGCGCGGGATCACCCATAGTTCGAAGGGCATGCGCGAAGCGTAAGGGCACAGCACAACGAACCAGTCGGTTTCGAGCACGACGCGGACGCCGGCGGCGATCTCCTGCCGCATGATGTCGCAAAACAGGCAGCGCTCCTTCTGTTCGTAATACTGCTTCGTCACTTCGAGTTCCTCGGCGGCGCGCCGCGGCACCACCGGCATGGCGATCAACTGCGAGTGGGTGTGTTCGAGCGTCGCGCCGGCCGCTTCACCGTGGTTCTTGAAGGCCACTATGTAGCGCAAGCGGATGTCTTTCTTCAGATCAAGGAAGCGGTCGCGAAAGGCCCAGAAGACATCCTCGATCTGCTTCTCCGACATGCTCGCCATAGTCAGCGAGTGGTCCGGCGTTTCGATGATGACTTCGTGCGCGCCGACGCCGTTCATCTTGTCGTAAACGCCCTCGCCCTGGCGGTCGAAGTCGCCTTCCACCCGCAGGACTGGGAACTTGTTCGGCACCACGCGCACTTTCCAACCGGGCTGGTTGGGACCGCTGCCGTCGCGAAAGGCCAGCACCTCGGGCGGCGTCTTCAACTCGTTGCCGGGACAGAACGGGCAGAAGCGCCCGCCTTTGATCACGACCGGCGCGCGCGTAAAGTCGGCAGGGCGGCGGGCGCGATCGGTCGCGATAATCACCCACCGCCCGGTAACCGGGTCTCTTCGGAACTCAGGCAATAAACTTCTCCTGTCGATGGATACCGCGGACTAGGGATCAACGAAAATTATAAGCCCCGGGCGCGCGTCAAGTCCTGCTCGCGCCGAATGCATCCTTAAAGTGCTCGATGCCGGGCGGATCGGTGAGCAGTACAGAGACGACGTCGAAACGCGCCCGGCCCGGCGCGATACCGGCGCGCCTGAGGTACTCGCGGGCGGCCCGCGCCAGCGCGCGGCGCTTCCGTGCGTCGATGTTGCGCCCGGGCGCGCCGAACTCATCCGTTGCGCGCGTCTTCACCTCGACGAAGACCACCTGTTCGCGGTCCCAGGCGACGATGTCGACCTCGCCTCCGGCTCCGCGCCAGTTTCGGGCCACTATCACGTATCCGAGCCGCTCGAGGAACCGGTGCGCCAGGTCCTCGCCGCGCCGTCCGGCGGCGGCGGTTGCGGTCACGTTTCCCGGGAGCAGCCGTTCGCGCACGTGGTCCGCCAGGCGCCAGAGCCAGCCGGTCACTTCAGGGCCTCGAGTTCGAACTCGATCCACTTGCCGCGCACGACGTAGCAGAAGTAGTGCTCCCAGAGGCGCCTGAGGCGCGGCGAAGCGTTCACCAGCAGTTCCATGCCGAGGCAGCGCCAGAGCGACAGCAGCCGCACGCGCACGCACAGTTCGCGGAACCGGGCCTGGGAGTAATAGCCGAAGCCGCCGTGGTTCTCGCCGAAGTAGCGCAGAGAGAAGCTGTTCAGGTGCCAGCGGTGCGTGGGGTCGCAGAACGAGCTGAAATCCGTATAGTGCGGCGTGACGATGCGGACGCGGCCGCCGGGGCGCAGCAGGCGATGGAACTCCTCCATGGTGCGGACCACATCGGAGAGGTGCTCGATGACGTGAACGGCGCTGACGGCATCGAACGAGCAGTCGGCGAACGGATAAGGGAAACGGTCCAGGTCGCACACGACGTCGGCCTTGCTGCGGGGGTTGCGGTCGATGCCGACAGCCCCCGGCAGCTTGTTTATGCCGCAGCCTACGTCGAGTATCCTCACGGGCGCTATGGTACCGCAGCGGCGCCAATCAGAGCAGTTATGCGGTGGCCGGAACGGCGCCGGCGGCCAGAGCCATGCACTCTTCGAGGGCGCCGGCGGCGAAATCCGCCTGCTCACGGGTGATCACCAGCGGAGGCGACAGGCGCAGCGTGCTCTCGCCGGCTCCGAGCACCAGCAAACCACGTTCGAAGGCCAGTTGAACGACGCGGTCGCGAATATGTCCGGCGGGCTCCTTCGTTTCGCGGCCGGCGACGAACTCGATGCCGATCATCAGTCCCAGCCCGCGCACCTGGCCGACGTGCTCGAAACGGTCCGGCCAGCCGGCCATGCGAGAAAGCAGATACGCGCCCACATCGCGGGCATTCTGCATCAGGCCGGTTTCGAGCAGGTGAATCGTCGCCAGCGCCGCGGCGCAAGCCACCGGATTTCCGCCGAAAGTGGACGCGTGGGCGCCGGGTCCCCAATCCATGAGGTCCGCGCGCGCGATGGCGGCGCTGATCGGCATTCCGCTGGCGATGCCCTTGGCCGTCGTGACGATGTCGGGCACCAGGCCGAAGTGCTCGCTCGCAAACATGCGGCCGGTGCGGCCCATGCCGGACTGCACCTCGTCGGCGACGATCAGAATGCCGTGCCTGCGCGCGAGCGCCTGCAAACGGTCGAAGAACTCCCGCGGCGGGATCACATAGCCGCCCTCGCCCTGCACCGGCTCGACGAATATCGCCGCCACTTCCTCGGGCGGAGCGACGGTCTTGAACACGCGTTCGATGGCGGCTATGGAATGGCCGGCGCTCCCTTCCTCTCCCTGCCTGTACGGATCGGGATAAGGCACGTGGACCACGCCCGGCACCAGCGGACCGAAGCCGCGGCGCTGCACGGCCTTGCTCGAGGTGAGCGACAGCGAACCCATCGTGCGCCCGTGGAAGCAGCCGTAGAAGGCGATGAACTTGTCCCGGCGCGTGTGATACCGGGCCAGCTTCATTGCCGCTTCAACGGCCTCGGTGCCGGAGTTGCCGAAGTAAACGCGGCGTGGTACCTCGCCCGGCGCAATGGATGCCAGCTTTTCGGCGAGATCCACCATCTGTTCGTAGTAGAAGTCCGTGCCCGACATGTGAATCAACCGGGCGGACTGCGCCTGAATCGCCGCGACAACCTGCGGATGGCAGTGTCCCGTGGACGCTACGGCTATGCCGGCGTTGAAATCGAGAAACCGGTTGCCGTCGGCATCCTCGACCATCGCGCCTTCGCCGCGCACGGCCACCAGCGGGTATGGCCGGGCATACGAGGGCGACAGCACCGCGCGATCGCGGGCGATGATGGCGGCGGCATTGGGTCCCGGAAGAGGCGTGCGGATAAGCGGAAGCGGAGAACCGGCACGGGCGGCGTCGGTCTTAACGTACATACAACCCTCCCTTGTTTAACCGTTTGTCTGCTCTTTGTTTTTAAGTTGATCGTGACAGCGGGGGAGGGTTCAGTCCGAACCGAAAAGCCCGGGGCGGGCGGCAGACGGCTGCCTCATAATCCCAGCGTAACTCCGGACGGCCGGAAATGGAACCCCCTGAAGAAGAGCGTCCCTTGCGGGGTTATTCGCCGATCAGGTGCAGCGCGACGGTGCGCGTGTGAGGCACGCCGCGGTGTTCGAACAGGTAGATGCCCTGCCACGTTCCCAGCGCAAGGCGCCCGGCGATGAGCGGCACGCTCAACTGCGTGTTCGTCAGCGCGGCGCGGATGTGCGCGGGCATGTCGTCGGGGCCCTCGATTGTGTGGCGGTAGCGCGCGCCGTCTTCGGGCGCCAGGCGCTCGAAGAAGTCGTCGAGGTCGCGAACCACGTCGGGGTCGGCGTTTTCCTGCACCACGAGCGACGCCGAGGTGTGCTGGACGAACACGGTCAGCAGGCCCGTCGACAGCCTCTGGCACGCCACCCAGCGGGCGATGTCGCCGGTGATGGGGTACAGCCCCTTCCCGCGCGTGTGGATGCAGACCTGCGTTACGAACTGCTTCACTCTACGGTCACGCTCTTTGCCAGATTGCGGGGCTGATCGACGTCGCAGCCCCGGCGCACGGCGATATGATACGCGAGCAGTTGCAGCGGCACGATCTCCAGAACCGGCTGGAGCAACTCGATCGCTTCGGGAATCTCGATAACGTAATCCGCCATGCGGCGCACTTCTTCATCGCCCTGGGTGACAACGGCCACGACGATGCCCTCGCGCGCCTTTACCTCCTGGATATTGGAGAGCGTCTTCTCGTACAGCACCTGGCTCGATTCCGAGGAGGCGTCCCGCGCGGCGAGCACGACCACGGGCAGGTGATTGTCGATCAGCGCGTTCGGGCCGTGCTTCATCTCCCCCGCCGGATAGCCTTCGGCGTGAATGTAGGAGATTTCCTTCAGCTTGAGCGCGCCCTCGAGCGCGATAGGGAAATGAATGCCGCGGCCCAGATACAGCGCGTCGGTGGCGTGGTACAACCTGCGGGTGAGTTCTTCGTAGATGCCGTCGTTGGCTGACAACACCGACTCAAGCTTCGCGGGTATTCTCAGCAGCTCCTGCGCATGACAAAGCGATTGCTCGTCCGTTAGCGTCCCGCGCGCCTGGCCGAGGTGCATCGCGAGGATAAACAGCGCGGTAAGCTGCCCGGTAAACGCCTTGGTGGATGCCACGCCGATCTCCGGACCGGCATGGGTCAGTATCGTCCCCGCGGCCTCGCGGGTCACCATCGATCCGATCACGTTGCAGATGGCGATCGTCTTCGAGCCCTTGCGCTTGGCCTCCCGCTGCGCCGCGAGAGTATCGGCGGTCTCGCCGGATTGCGAGATGACGACGGTCAGGACGGTGTCGTCCACAATCGGGTCGCGGTAGCGGAACTCGCTGCCGTAATCGACTTCCACGGGCAGCCGCGCGAGCTTCTCGATCATTGCCTTGCCGGCCAGCGCGGCGTGCCAACTGGTGCCGCAGGCGATGATCTTGAGGGACTTGAACTCCTTGAACTCCTGCGGCCGGATGTCCATTTCGTCCAGAAACACCCGCCCGGTCTCCTGGCTCACGCGGCCCAGGATGGTGTCGCGGACGGCGCGGGGCTGCTCATAGATCTCCTTGAGCATGAAATGCTTGTAGCCGCCCTTTTCGGCCATGATGGGATCCCAGAGTATGTGGGAGACCGTCCGTTTCACCGGTTTTCCATCGAAATCGCTGAGCGAGACGCCATCGGGGGTAAGCACGGCCATGTCGCCGTCGGCCAGGAAGAACACGTCGCGAGTGTGGCTCAGAACAGCCGGGACGTCCGATGCGACGAAGTACTCGCCGTCGCCGATCCCGACGACCGCCGGCGGGCCAGAGCGCGCGGCGACGATCTTGTTCGGGTCCGAGCGCGATATGACGGCAATCGCGAACACGCCGCTGAGCTGTCTTGCCGCTTTGCGAACCGCCTCTTCGAGCGTGCCATTGAAGTGCTTCTCGACCAGGTGCGCGATTACTTCCGTGTCTGTCTCGGTGCGGAACTCGTGCCCTTCGTCCGCGAGTTGGCGCTTCAGTGCAAGGTAGTTCTCGACGATGCCGTTGTGCACGACGACGATATCGCCCTTGCAGTCGCGGTGCGGATGCGCGTTCTCCTCGGTGGGGCGGCCGTGCGTCGCCCACCGCGTGTGCCCGATACCATACTCACCGTCAACCGGATTGAGGCGCACGGCCTCTTCGAGGTTGTGCAGCTTGCCGGACGCGCGGCGCACCGCGAGCCCGTTCTCGCTGCCGCAATAAACTGCGAGCCCCGCGGAATCGTATCCACGGTATTCAAGGCGTTTAAGGCCGTCCAGGATGATCGGAACGGCGCGCCGGCGCCCGATATAGCCGACGATGCCACACATATCTCTCAGTGTAATGTGGAACGTGCCCCGGTTCTTGTCCCGCGGCGCCTAAATCGCAGATTTTTCTGAGACGAGAGGTTCTTTGCGTGCTATAGTGAGGGCAAGCTATACACATAGCATCCCGGCGACGGGGCCCAGCGTGTCGCCAGCCCCTCTGAGTGAAGCCCCGGGTCCCCAGCCCGGGGCTTCGGTATTTGTGGCGGCATTTGCGGCCCGACGGAGCACGCGGGGTTAACTCCGGACGGGGTAGCGCAGGATAGTCTTCAGCTTTTCCGGAGCCACCCGGGTGGGGTCCGAGATATAGATCTCGTGGTGGCCGCCCGACAGCGCCAAGCCCTGCTTCGCCGCGAACTCCTGTATGCGCGCAACTGTCTCGTGCTCAGTATTATACGGACCAATGTGAAGCATCTGAACGCACTTGCCGCCGGCCAGCTTCTCAAGCGCGACGGAGCCGAACGGGCCCGTCCTGCCCCTCTTGCGAACAGCCTCTACGGCGCTCCGCAATTCGCTCACGGTGGTGTCGGGCGGCATCCGGATGAGCAGTTTCCAGCTCGTGTGGAGCGCGTCCTGGCCCGTGCCGTCCAGCGCCCGGTAGATGCCCTCGAGCGGACAGACCTTGAAATCGCCGCGGCCTTCCCGCTTGCGGGCGAACCTTATGGTATACGCGAGCCCATACAGTGCGGCAACTTGCGCGCCGAACGTTTCATCGCCGGGCCTTCCCTCGCCCGAAATCGCGAGGTATTTTCCCGGTTTCACGTTGACAATTGCCGGCTGTTTCGGCGCGGCGTACTCGTCCTTGTGCAGTTTGAGCAGGTCGAGCTTCTCCATGAACTCTCCCATGCAAGCCGGGCGTAGATCTCCGTCAACGGGTCCTCCGGAGGCGTGGAGAACGGGCTACGACTCCGCCGTCCCGGCCGCATGAATGAGATTGTAGACTGGGGCCTTCGCGGATGCTTGATGGAACTTGCTGTATTTGCGCCCGCGCGCCGTTCCGCTACACGTGAACCGCGGCCAGCGCGACGGGCGTCTGCTCGACGATCTCGATACCGAACGCCTGGAGCCCGATTACGCGCCGCGGGTGGTTGGTCAACAGGCGGACCGTGTGAAGGCCGAGATCCGACAGGATCTGCGCGCCGATACCGCTTTCGTACTGGAGCAGGCGCTGCCCGTCCGGGCTGGACCAGAGCCTGGAGTCGCGGGAGTGCGCGACAATCCGCTCTTCGTCGATGCGCAGGCCGGGTCCGGTCTGGTGCAGGTACACCAGCACTCCGGCGCCTTCTTCGGCAATACGCTCGAGCGAGCGCCGCACGAGTTGACCGCAGTCGCAGGTGGTGGCGCCGAACACGTCGCCGTAAAGGCAATGCGAGTGCATGCGCACCAGCACGCGCTCGCGCCCCGCGACGTCGCCGCGCACAAGCGCGAGGTGAGTTTCCGAATCCGTCGACGTGCCGTAAGCGATGGCATGAAACTCGCCGCTGGCCGTCTGAATGGTTCCCTCGGCGATGCGGCGAATGAAACGCTCGTGTTGCAGCCGGTAGCGGATGAGGTCCGCCACGGAAATCATCTTGATGCCGTGTTCGCGGCAATACTCCGTCAACTGCGGCACGCGCGCCATAGTGCCGTCGGGGCCCATGATCTCGCAGATCACGCCCGCCGGCGTGAGTCCCGCCAGACGTGCGAGGTCGACTGAAGCCTCGGTCTGCCCCGCGCGCACCAGCACGCCCCCTTCGCGCGCACGAAGAGGGAAGATGTGGCCCGGCCGCGCGAGATCCGAGGGCCGGCTGCGCGGGTCGATGCAGACCTGAATGGTGCGTGCGCGATCGGCCGCCGATATGCCCGTCGTGACGCCCTCCCGGGCGTCGACGCTCTCGCAGAACGCCGTGGAGAAACGCGACGTGTTGTGGCGCGCCGCCGGGGGCAGATCCAGTTCGTCGCAGCGTTCGGGGGTCAGCGCAAGGCAGATGAGGCCGCGGCCGTGGGTGGCCATGAAGTTGATGACCTCGGGGGTCACAAATTGGGCGGCAATCGTGAGATCGCCTTCGTTCTCGCGGTCCTCGTCATCGACGACCACCAGCATGCGTCCGGCGCGAATCTCTTCGATCGCCTCCGAAATCGAGGCAAACGGCATAAATTCCAGTATCCGACAGCCGGGGCGGCCTGAGGGCGGGGGCGGGCGTCTCCCAAGAAAATCCGGCCGCTTCGAGGCCGGCCGTGATAGTATCCGTGCATGCGGACAGCCGCTGTTGTTCTGCTCCTGGGCGCGCTCGCCGTAGCCGCCAAGGACAAGCCTGCCCGGCAGCAGGGGCGAGGCCACGGGCAGCCTGAAGCGCGTGCCGCGGAGCGCGCCGGCGGGCGCGAGGACAAGCGCCAGGAACGGGTCGAACATCGGGAGAATAAGCGCATCCAGCACGCCTATCGACGTGAGTTCGCGGATGAGGACCGCCCCGTCGTTGTGCGCTGGTATCACGAACATTACCGGGGCATCAGGCGCGGCGGTCTGCCGCCCGGTCTGATGAAGCAACTCCGCCGCAATGGGCATTTGCCGCCGGGGCTGGAAAAGCAGTTCGTCGTGTTCCCGCCGGTCCTGGTCAGGATGCTTCCCCCGGTCGCGCCCGGTTACGAACGCGGCTTCATCGGGCACATCGCCATAATCTGGAACCCGCGGACGCGAGTTGTTCTGGATTTCTTCGCCGTCAACTGAACGAAGAACAGGGCCGGAGATGGGGCGACGGCCGTCCGAAGCCGCCGGGCCCGCTCGAAAGAATTCATGGGCGCCGGCGCAGCCGTTCCCGGCGGCGCTCGCGGCGCTCTGCGGAGCGGGAGCGCCGCAGGCAACGGTGAAGTGCGCCTCCGCGCAGCAGGGCCGGATGACCGCGAGCGGAGCACCCGCTTACCGGCCGGCGGCGCGATCCCGGCCGGAGGATGCGGCGGCTGATGCGCCGCCGCCCTGAAGCGAATGCAACCGCTTGTGTTCGAATTGCCGGGCGCTACTGCACCGCTTTAAACACGCGATAGCCGCCGGGGCGGACCATGGTGTTAAACGCGATTCCGCCGGGAGCGGGCTGGCCCACAATCTCCTGCCCCGTCACAAGGTCGCGAATCTTCGTGATCCGCTTGTCGGTGATGACGCGCGCCGCGCCGAACGTGTCCAGGAAAGACTCCACGATGAAGCTGTCGTTGTCATACACGAACAGCGCCACCTGGCTCGGCCCCTCCAGGCGCACAAACAAGCCGCGCGACAGCACTTCGCGTATCGGGTTCAGCACTTCGGCCGGCAAGGCGTAAATGTCGCCCTGCGCTTGGGGAATCGTCAGTACGTATAACGTTCCGTTAGAATACTTGCACTGCAACAGGATGGGCGATCCGCTGGTCTTCGACGGCGACGTGAGCCCGCTCACGATTTCCCATGCGTCGTTGGTCGCGTAACGGATGTTCGGAATGAGAATCGGCGTATCCGCGTGCGCGGTCATGAACCGCACCAGGAAATCCTGCGTGGCGACGGTCTTGCCGGTGTAGTCCAGCTCGACTATGTCCTCGATTCCCTTCCCCTGAAGCTTGTTCAGCAGCCCGGAGGTGATCACCACGTCTTTGCCGTCCATGAGCTGCTTGCGGATCTTCCCGACGAGGTTGGGATCCTTCGCCGAAGCCTCCGTGAGCAGCACCGTTTTGGCTTCGGCCGGGAACCGCGGCACTATGTCCATGGGTATGCCGGCCTGCCCCAGGTAGCTCGGCAGAAAGTCGTCGCCGGAGGAATGAAACGGCTTGTACACCTTTACGCCTATGGGCTTGCCGAGCTGGCCGATGAACCCGTCCACCTGTTCGAACGTGTAGCCGGCCAGGCGCGCGAGCATCGAATCCTGCGTGACGGTTCCATCGCCGTTCGGCACCGGCTGGTAGAGTTGCCGGATGTCGAACATGGTGATCTCGGGCGCCTTGGCGAACAGCGTGAGCCAGAGCTGCTCGGTGTAGCGGTCCAGGTGCCGCATGCCGCCGGAATCCACCCAGCCGCCCGCGTTTCCGCCGGGCTTGATGTTGTCGAAGTAACGGATGATCGAGTAGCCGTGATACGGCTGGAGGTGCTGGTTGCTGTACACCGCATCGCGAGTCTCGGTGCCGGTGTAGATTTTGTCGAAGTACTTCGGCTGCGTCTCGAGATTGAACCCCAGGTTCTGGAAATGGTCGTACCAGTTAGGGTACTTGATGGTGACCTTGACCTTGGGATTCACCTCGCGCGCGGCGTCCATCACCAGTTCGCGCCCGGCCTGGTCCATGAGTTCCAGGCGGAACTGGGTCCAGCTCTTATCGCCCTTGGCGCGGATGCATTTGTCGCACTTGCAGTTCGTGAAGAAGAAGTCGTCCAGGATCACTTCATCGAAGTTCTTTGCGGTGAACTGGACGATCTGTTTGAACTTCGCGCGCTGCTCGGGATCGCTGTAACAATACGTCTGGAACTGGTTGCGCTCGTTTATTGTGGCCGTGATGCCGCCGGCCACCTTGAGTCCCTTGCTCAGGAAGAACTTTTTCGCGGCGTCGAGAGTCGCCTGGTCCACGACGATCGTGTCGCGGTGCGTTTCGAGGTAGATTTTGTCGATCTTGACGTATTTCGAGATCGCTTCCCAGCGGCTCTCCAGCCATGCCGGGTCCTTCATCTCTCGGACTTCGTATACGCGGCAGTAAACGGCCGTGTCGAAGTTCTTATAGTTATCGCCGCCGGCGTATGCGGCGGGCCCGGCGCAGCATGCGAGCAGCGCCGCGCCGATCACAGGAGTGCTATCGCGCAGAAGTGCCACTGAGAAGACCCCTCCGTTATTGAATCACAAGCGAGCCGCGCGGCGGCGCACCGCCGTGAAGCCCGCTCAAAAGTATCATTTGACTTTACAATATTTGGGTCTTACAATCATTGGCTGATGCAATCAACTTGCCTTGCCGGGCGCGCCGGGATCAGGCAGTTCCGGCGCGATCTGCGCGTTCTTGAACGCGAGATAGCGCGCCAGCTCATGGGCGATACGGCCTGCTGCGGTGTGACCCTGGCTCAGTGCCATGCCCTGATGGAACTCGCAGACTCGAAGTTGTCCCTGTCGGCTCTCGCCTCCGTGCTCGACCTCGATCCCAGCACCCTCAGCCGCACGGTGGAGGCTCTCGTCAAGGCCGGCCTGGTCGAACGGAAAGAGGATCCGGCCGACCGGCGGAGCGTGTGCCTCACGATTTCTCCGGCCGGGCGCGCGAAGGTTGAGGAGATCGACGCCGGCTGCGATGAGTACTATTCGGCGCTGCTTGGCTCGCTGGGCGAGCGTGACCGCAAATGCGTGATGCGTGCCGTGGGAATACTGGGCGGCGCGATGCGGCGGCAGCGCTGCTGCGCGCCGGCCTGTGATGCGCCGGCGAAACGAGCGAGGGGCAAGGAGGCCTGAAATGGCTCAGTGCGATTGCGGCAAAAGCGCCCTGGCGCCGCCGCTGCAACCGGCGCCGGAACGGCGCGGCAGGCTCTCCACGCGCCTGACCTGGCGCGACATCGCCGGCGGCTTCCGCGTGCGTTGCGGTTTCGGGCGCGACAATTATCGCGTCGCGCCGGGACTTTACAGCATCGGAACGCCCGGCGCCGACTCGGTGGTCCTGGTGACCGCGAACTACAAGCTGACCGTCGATACCGTGCGGCGCGAGTTGGCAGGTCTGGACGCCTGGCTGCTCATTCTCGACACGAAGGGCGTGAACGTCTGGTGCGCGGCCGGCAAGGGAACCTTCGGCACGGGTGAACTGGTGCGCAGCATCCAGGCTTCCGGACTCGCCCAGGTGGTCCGGCACCGGCAGCTTGTGCTGCCGCAACTCGGCGCTACTGGTGTTGCGGCTCACGAAGTCAAGCGCGCCACCGGCTTTTCGGTTCACTACGGCCCGGTCAGGATCCGTGACATTAGCACCTATCTCGCGGCAAAGAAGAAGGCTACGCCCGAAATGCGGCGTGTTACGTTCAACTGGAAAGAACGCCTGGCTGTAGCGCTGGTCGAGATCACGGGCAGACTGAGGCCGGCCCTGATCGCACTCGCGGCATTAGCCGCGCTTCAGTTGGTCAGTACCGGCGGCATCACAACTCACCTCGCCGCCGACGCGGCTCCGTTCCTCGCCGCCCTGCTGACGGGCGGGATACTGGTTCCGCTGCTGCTTCCGTGGCTGCCGTCGAGATCGTTCGCGGTGAAGGGAGCCGTTGCGGGTTTGCCGGTGGTTGCCGTGTCGCTTGCCTCCATTCCGATGGGGAGGTTGGAAGCGCTGGGCGTGGGGCTTCTCGTGACGGCGATAACTTCCTATATGGCCCTGATGTTTACCGGCTCGACAACCTTCACGAATCTCTCGGGCGTCCGCCTGGAGGTCCGCCGAGCGCTTCCGCCGATTATTGCCGCCGCGGGCGCCGGCGCCGTCCTGCGGATTGCCGGAGCATTCATCCGATGAGGTATTCCATGCGCTATTTCCTGAACGGCCGCACACTTGTACTCGACTCCGGCCTCTGCAACGGATGCAGGCGCTGCGAGGAGGTTTGCCCGCACGCGGTGTTCGCCGTGAAGAACCGGAAAGCTCGCGTGGTGAACCGGGAGGCGTGCATGGAATGCGGCGCCTGCCGCATGAACTGCGCGGCCGGAGCCATCAGCGTTTCGTCAGGGGTGGGCTGCGCCGCCGCGGTCGTCAGCGCGATGAGGCGGGGCGACAACTCGGCCGCCTCGTGCGGCTGCGGATAACCGGGGAGCCGCGCCCGTAACGGCTGGGACGCTGCGAAGCGCCGCCGCGGGCATGACCCCGGCGCCGATTGCGGTTCCGGAAGAGCCAATTGCACCTAGCCCGCAGTGAAAACAGCCTCGCGTGAACTCCAGATTGCCTTGCATCCGGGCGTTCACTCGCGGCCGCCAGACAGCAGCTTGAGCGCCTGCGCGCAGATTCCCGGGCGAACGCGAGCTACTGATAAAGCGCGCCCGCCCGGGAATGTGACGGGGTAGTTGCCTCTTATGCCCCGGCGGTCGCCTGCGCGGTCCGCTTTTCGATCGGGACGAACTCGCGGAGGTCGTGGCCCACGTATAGCTGCCGCGGCCGGGCGATCTTCTGCTCGGGATCCTCAAGCAGTTCCTGCCATTGAGCCAACCAGCCGACCGTGCGCCCGATTGCGAACAGGACGGTGAAGATGTCCGGCGTGAAGCCCATGGCCTGATAGATGATTCCCGAGTAGAAATCCACGTTCGGATACAACTTGCGCTTGACGAAGTACTCGTCCTCGAGGGCGATCCGCTCCAGCTCGATTGCGATCTCGAGCTTCGGGTTCTTGCCCGTGACTTCGAACACCGCGTCGGCCGCCTTCTTGATGATCTTCGCGCGCGGATCGTAGTTCTTGTAGACCCGGTGTCCGAAGCCCATCAGCTTGACTTCGCCGGCCTTCACGCGCTTGATGTACTCCGGAATGGCCGCCTTCGTGCCGATGACATCCAGCATTTTGAGCACTTCTTCGTTCGCGCCGCCGTGAAGGGGTCCGGACAGAGCGGCGGCCGCCGCGGCCAGCGAGACGAACGGATCCGCCAGCGAGCTGCCGACCGAGCGCATCGCGTTCGTCGAACAGTTCTGTTCATGATCGATGTGCAGGATGAACAGGATGTCGAGCGCGCGTTCCAGCGCCGGGTTGGGCTGGTACTTGCCCTCGCCCTTTTTCCACAGCATGCTCATGAAGTTGCCGGGGTAGCTCAGCGAGGGATCGGGATATACGTACGGCAGCCCCAGCTTGTGGCGGTAGGACCATGCGGCGATCGTCGTCACCTTGCCGATGAGCCGCAGTATCTGGAGGTACCGCGACTGCTTGTCCTTAACGTTCTTCGCGTCGGGATAGTAGGACGACAGCGCCGCGGCCGCGCTGATGAACATGCTCATCGGATGCGCGTCGTACTGGAAGCCGCGCATCAGTTCTTTAATGTTTTCGTGCAGCCCCGTGTGCTGCATCACATTCGCATTCCATTCCTTGAGCTGCGACGACGTCGGCAGTTCTCCGAACAGAGTCAGGTACGCGACTTCGAGGAAAGAGCACTTCTCCGCCAGCACGTCGATAGGGTACCCGCGGTAGCGCAGGATGCCCTTGTCGCCGTCAATGAAGGTGATCGTGCTCCGGCACGAGGCCGTATTCATGAAGGCGGGGTCGTAGCTCATCAACCCGAAGTCTTCAGGGCCGGTCTTGATCTGCCTGAGATCCATGGCGCGAATCGAGCCATTCGTCACCGGCAGCGTGTAGGTCGCGTTCGTACGATTGTCGGTAATCGTAATTGTGTTGTTATCCACGCTTGTACACTCCCTCCTGGGCCGTTCCATCGTGGCACGGCCCATACGCTCACACCATCCGCGGGCCGCAGTCCGACCGGAAGGCGGCGTTGCGGAAGAACGGCTTCGGTTGTCGGGAGTACGGCGCGCGAATCGTCGCTCTTTATCCCCGGCAACCGGCTCTCTTTGCAGCCGCCTCCGAACGGGCGCACTACCGCCCCTTGGAGGTTTGCCGGGAGGCGCTCCAGCAATACGATAAGCCAAAGGCGCGCGACATGCAATAGATTTTTTTATAGCATTTTGCAATGAGCACCGATTAATCGTGATACACTGCGCGGGGGTGACACGCCGGTCCAAACAGGCGTAAAATGTCCCCGGAGTTTGGACCCATCCGCGTGCACCAGCGGCTGCCGCAGCGCCGGAGCGGTGTTGCGACTTTCCACTAAGGCAACCGTCGGGTGTGCCGGAACGGGTCGCAAGTCCGGGCCGCGCTCCCCGGCATCCGTGCCCGGCATTCCAACATTCTTACCGCAGCTACAGGAGGACTGATGCGAAAGAAAGTCACGGTTGTTGGCGCGGGAAACGTCGGCGCATCGTGCGCCGTGCAGTTGGCCCACAAAGGACTTGCCGATGTCGTAGTTGTGGACGTGCTCGAGGGCATTCCGCAAGGTAAAGCGCTTGATATTCTTGAGTCGACCCCGATCGTGCACACGGACGTGAACGTGGTCGGTTCCAACGACTACGCCGCCACTGCGGGATCCGATATCGTCGTCTTCACGGCCGGCTTCCCCAGAAAACCGGGTATGAGCCGGGATGACCTGCTCTGGGCCAATTACGATATCGCCAAAGCGACTGTCGAGCAGGCCGTCAAACAGTCGCCTGATGCAGTTCTCATCATGGTGGCCAATCCGCTTGATGCAATGTGCCACGTCGCTCTCACCGTGAGCGGTTTCCCGAGGCAGCGCGTCGTGGGCATGGCGGGCGTCCTCGATACCGCCCGTTTCCGCGCTTTCCTGGCGCAGGAACTCGGCGTTTCCGTTGAAGATGTAACCACGCTGGTGCTCGGCGGCCACGGCGACACGATGGTTCCGATGGTCCGCTACACCTCCGTAGGCTGCATCCCCATAACGGAACTGCTCAGCGCGGACGCCATCGAAGCCATGGTGAAGCGCACCCGCAACGGCGGTGCGGAGATCGTCAAGTATCTCAAGACGGGCAGCGCGTTCTACGCACCCGCCGCCGCGGTGGTGCAGATGGCGGAATCCATTCTGTATGACCGTAAACGGGTGCTGCCCTGCTCGGCTTATCTCGAAGGCGAGTACGGCATCTCCGGCCTGTTCGTGGGCGTGCCCGTGAAACTCGGCTCGGGCGGCATCGAGAAGATTTACGAGCTGAAGCTCACAGACGACGAACTCGCCGCTCTGAAGAAGAGCGCGGCGGCAGTGAAGGAGCTTGTCGATGTGATGCAGCCGAAACTGGCCGAGATAAAACCAGTCCGCTAGAGCACCTGTTGTTAACCCGGCGCTGCCCGTACCTGCTCACGCGGGCAGCGTCGCGTTCCCGCCCAGGCCGGGCGCGGCAATCCGGCGAATATTCCCACTCATTGTTCATGATTAGTGCCGCCTGCCGCGCGAAGAAGTGTTATTGTGTTTGCTACCCAGGACAGCTCCGGATGCCCTCCACCGGCGCCAGGGAACGGGGCCGGCGCCCGGCGGGCGCGCGGAATGGATTTGAAATCGTGGATCTGCCGGCACATACGGACGATGAATTGCAGGTGGGATCCCGCGGAATATGCCGCAGCGGTTTTTTTGTGAGCGAGGCGGCATTTCAGGAACCGGCGCTGAGGTCCGGTGCGGCGCCGCAACCGGATTGTGGTGGACCGCCCGGAACGGGCGCGGCGGAGCCGCCGGCCGGATCACGAACCGGCCTTGCGCCGCCGGACCGCATCTGTCCTGTTCACGGCCGGCCAGGAGACCGGCGCGGCTAAGGAGGCATGAGCATTGCGTATAGACCAGTGTGTCTCGTGCACGGCATTTCCGTGCCGGGACGTCAGGAACGAGTGTTATTCCATACCGCCGGTGCACGTAAAAACAGATGCGGTTTCTATCGTAATGATATCCGAGTGCGCGCCGGACAACCCGGAGGACAACTATTATGCGCCGGGAGATCCCCTTTTCCAGCGCACCACAGTACAGGCGTTTCGCGACGCCGGCATCGAGGTGTCGTCCACGAGGGAGATTCTGAACCGCGGCGTGTATCTCACCACTGCGGTCAAGTGCGGCAAGACGGCTTGCGCCATCCGGCCGGAGACCATTCGCGAGTGCTCCATCCTGCTCGAGCGGGAACTGGCGCTGTTTCCCAACATCAAGGCGCTCCTGCTGATGGGAGATGTCGCTATCAAGGCCATTAACTATATAGCCGCAAACTGCGGGGAGAAGCGCGCCATCCCCTCGGGTTCGACGTACAAGCTGCGCACGCGGAGCCATTTCTTTAAAGGCATACGGCTGTTCCCCTCCTATTTGCAGGCCGGCCCGAGCTTTTTCATCGAAAACAGCAAGCGAAAAATGATCGCTGAAGACATCGCTGCCGCGTTCGCCGCGCTCGATCGAGGCGCAGGCCGCTAAGACTATCTCATGCAGCGCTCGTGATATACTTGGCAAACTACTCACCTATGTCTGGGCGCGCGGAGTCAGGCGTTCCGCAGGGAAGAAGCGGGGAACAGAGCGGCAGCGCGGGCGTTCGCGCCGCATCGGAGCCGGCCTGGAACGGCGACGTGCTGTTCCTGATGTGGTCCCTCATCACGAAAGATTTCAAAGTCCGCTACCGGAATATGTCTCTGGGTGTGTTCTGGTCCGTGCTCAATCCGCTCGTTCTGATGGGGGTACTCACGTTCGTTTTTACACAAATTTTCCCAAACCCCACGCCTCACTTTCCGCTGTTTGTGATGTGCGGCCTGGTGCCCTACAACTTTTTCGTAGTGGCGTGGATTTCCGGCACGACTTCGTTGGTGGACAACGCTGCGCTCATCAAACGCATTCCGGTTCCGCGCGAGGCTGTCACGCTCGCAGCCGTGCTCTCGAACGTGCTGCACCTGCTCATCCAGATCGGCCTGCTGTTCGGGCTCGTGTTCATAAGCGGGTTGTCCGCGAACCGGCACTGGATATGGCTGCCCTACATCTGGGCGATGGAAATCATCTTTGTGTGCGGCCTTTCGCTCGCCAGCGCGGCTCTGAACGTCGGCATCCGCGACATGCGGTACGTGGTGGAATCCGCGAACACCGTGCTGTTCTGGGCCGTGCCCGTGTTTTACAGTTTCTCCATGGTCCCGCAGCGGTTCAAGGAGTTGTATCAATATAACCCCCTGGCGGCGCTCATCCTGGCCATGCGGACTATCCTGATCGACAGCGCGCCGCCGCGTTGGGAACTGCTGGCGAAACTCACGTTCAGCTCCCTGGTCGTTTTCGGGCTTGGAGCCGCCGTGTTCGCCAGAATTAAACCAAAGTTTTACGATTACCTTTGAGGGGGCGGCATTGCACGCCGTAGCATTCGAGAACGTCACGAAGACATTTCGCCGGCACGCCGGACGCGAGCTGCTGCGCGACCGCGCCGCGAAGCTTCTGAAGCGCCCGCCCCGCGAAACCTTTTACGCGCTGAGGAATGTTTCCTTTTCGGTGCCCCGGGGAGAGAGCATCGCCATCGTCGGCAGAAACGGCGCCGGCAAGAGCACGCTGCTCAGCCTCACAGCGGGGCTCTGCCGTCCCGATGAAGGCCGTGTCATCGTGAACGGGCGTGTTGCAGCCCTGTTCGAGCTGGGTTCGGGATTCCATCAAGACCTGACGGGGGAGGAGAACCTCAAGCTGAACGCCGCGCTGCTGGGCTTCTCGCGCCGGCGTGCGGCGGAGCTGTTCGATGAGATTGTCGAGTTCTCCGGCATAGGCGACTTCATCAACGAGCCGCTGCGGACCTACTCCAGCGGCATGGTCATGCGGCTGGCATTCTCGGTCGCCATCAATCTGGACCCCGAAATCCTGCTGGTGGACGAGGTGCTCGCCGTCGGCGACGCGGCTTTCCAGGAGAAATGCTTCGACCGGATTCATCGCTTCAGGCACATGGGCAAGACCATGGTGTGCGTGTCGCACGACATACCCATGATTGAAAAACTCTGCCATCGCGCCGTGTGGCTGGACCACGGGGAAGTGGTTATGCAGGGCGCCGCCGCGGAGGTGCTGGGCGCCTACACGGGCCGCACCATGGCGGCCCAGGCGGGGGCGTAGAAAAATCCGCCAGGTGGGCGGCAGGCGCGACCGCCTTCGCCCGCCAGGCTGTGGAAGTCTAAGTGCCTTCGGACCAGCTCGCGAGATAACGTTCCTGCTCGGGCGTGAGGCGGTCAATTTTGACGCCCATCGATTCAAGCTTCATCCGGGCGACGCTTCTGTCCAGATCCTCGGGGACCGGAAACACCGTTCTGGGCAGCGAGCCGGCGTTCGCGATAAGGTGCTCCACCGAGAGCGCCTGGTTCGCAAAGCTCATATCCATGACGGAAGCCGGGTGGCCCTCGGCGGCCGAAAGGTTGATCAGGCGGCCTTCGGCGAGCACGTTGATGCGGCGGCCGTCGCGCAGCGCAAACTCCTCGACAAACTCGCGCACCTGGCGCCGGGAGCTGGCCATGCGGGCCAGCGTTTCGAGGTCGATCTCGACGTTGAAGTGCCCCGAGTTGGCCAGTATCGCACCGCTCTTGAGCTTCTCGAAGTGCTCGCGGGCGATCACGTTCTTGTTGCCGGTAAGGGTGACGAACAGATCTCCGATCTCGGCAGCCTCGATCATCGACATCACGCGGAAGCCGTCCATTACCGCCTCGATGGCCTTGATCGGATCCACCTCGGTAACGATCACATTCGCTCCCAGCCCGCGCGCGCGCATGGCGAATCCGCGCCCGCACCAGCCGTAGCCGGCCACCACGACATTCATTCCGGCAAGCAACACGTTGGTCGCGCGCAGAATACCGTCGATGGTGCTCTGCCCGGTGCCGTACCGGTTATCAAAGAAGTGCTTGGTCATCGCATCGTTAATCGCGATGACGGGGTAGCGCAGCACGCCCTCGCGGCTCATGGCGCGCAGGCGGATAACGCCTGTCGTGGTCTCCTCGGTGCCGCCGATAACGCCATCGAGCGCATCCTGCCGCCTGGAGTGGAGCACGGTGACCAGATCGCAGCCGTCATCCATCGTAATCTGCGGCTTATGATCGATGGCCGACATGATGTGCGAGTAGTAGACCTCGTTGCTCTCGCCCTTGATCGCGAAAACGGGAATCTGGTAGTCGCGCACGAGCGTGGCCGCCACGTCGTCCTGCGTGGAAAGGGGATTGGACGCGCACAGCACCGGAAGCGCGCCGCCGTCGCGGAGCGTGATCATCAGGTTCGCGGTCTCCGTGGTGACGTGCAGGCAGGCCGCAATGCGGATGCCGGCGAGCGGCTGCGACTTGATGAACTGCTTGCGGATGGTCTGAAGAACCGGCATCGACGCGAACGCCCACTCCACCCGGCGCTTGCCCTGGTCGGCCAGCGCCAGGTCGCGGATGTCGCAAGGTACGGTCGCGTTCTCAGGTGTTATTGACATGGTCTCTGTTTCCTTTTAACCCTTCGCGGCAACGGCGACACCGGCCTGCTCGCGCAGCGCTTCGGCCTTGTCGGTGGCCTCCCACGTGAACGTGTCCTCGGCGCGGCCGAAATGGCCGAACGCCGCGGTGCGCCGGTAAATCGGGCGGCGCAGCTTCAGATGCTCGATCATGCCCCGCGGGGTGAGGGGGAAGTTTTCGCGGATCAGCCCCTCCAGCCGCTCCTCTTCCAACACTCCGGTGCCGAACGTGTTCACAAGCACGGAAACCGGCTCGGCAACCCCGATGGCGTACGCGAGTTGCACCTCGCAGCGGCGCGCGAGCCCGGCGGCCACCAGGTTCTTGGCCACGTAGCGCGCCATGTAGCACGCCGAACGGTCCACCTTCGTCGGGTCCTTGCCGGAGAACGCCCCGCCGCCGTGGCGGCCCATGCCGCCGTAGGTGTCCACGATGATCTTGCGGCCGGTGAGGCCCGTGTCGCCGTGCGGCCCGCCGATCACAAACCGGCCCGTCGGATTGATGTGGTAGCAGGTGCCGGAATCCACCATGCCGGCCGGCAGCACCGCATCGATCACGTGCTTCTTCACTTCCCTGCGCACGGTCTCGATAGGGATGTCGTCGTGCTGCGTGGACACCACGACTGCGTCCACGCGGGCCGCGCGGCCGCCCTTGTACTCCACGCTCACCTGGCTCTTGCCATCGGGACGCAGAAAGCCAACGATGCCTTCCCGGCGAACCTCGCTCAGCCGGCGGACCAGTTTGTGGGCCAGCATGATCGGCAGCGGCATCAGTTCCGGCGTCTCATCGCAGGCGTAGCCGAACATCAGGCCCTGATCGCCGGCGCCCCCGGTGTCCACGCCCATGGCGATATCCCGCGACTGCTTCTGAAGGGCATTAAGAACCCCGCAGGTAGCGGCATCATAACCGTAAGCTGCGTCGGTATAACCGATATCGGCGATGGTGTCGCGGGCGATCTTCTGGATGTCGAGGTGCACGGATGGGGCCGCCGTTATCTCGCCGGCAACGATGCACAGCCCTGTGGTGACTAGAACCTCACAGGCCACGCGGCCCATGGGATCGTCCTGCATAACCGCATCCAGCACCGCGTCGGAGATCTGGTCGGCCATCTTGTCGGGGTGCCCTTCGGTTACCGATTCCGACGTAAATATGTATCTGCGTCCATCAGCCACTTGGTGTTCCTCCACGGCGAAGGCCGGTACGGCGGGGGCCTGTCGCATCAGCTTAAGCGGTATTCGGGCAGAGCGGGCGAGCGAAACCGCACGGCACTGCATGTCCGTGCGCTTCAACCGGCGCACGGCGGCCGCGATCGCCGTTTTTCCCGTTCTTATTATTATGCATGGAAGAACCGTTTGCGGGGTGATTCTGCCTTGATCCGTGTAAAACGAAATCAGGCCCGCACGCGTCTACTCCGGTGATGGGGCGCATCGCCATATTGCTGGTCTTCGCCGCGCTTGCCGCCCCGCAAAGCGCCGATTACGCCAGTTGCCAGCGCAAGTTCAACATGATACGCAGCGAACGCGCCGGGCCCGGCTCGCGGGTGGCTATCAGCGCCCGCGAGTTGAATGCCTATGTGCTGGCGACAGTTCCGAAGGTCGCGCCGGATGGCGTCCGGAATCCGCACCTGCGGCTCGGCCGGAACCGGGCGGTCGGAACGGCCCTGATCGACTTTGCAAAGCTGCGGCGCTCGCAGGGCCAGCCGCTGAACTGGATGCTCGAAAACCTGCTCGCAGGCGAGCGCCCGGTCACCGTCGAGGCGCGCATCGTTTCAGGAGACGGAGTAGCCCGGGTGGACCTGGAACGCGTCCAGATCGGCGGGCTGGAGCTTTCGGGCGACACGCTGGATTGGGTTATCAGACATTTCCTGTGGGAGTATTACCCGGATGCCAAGGTAGGCAAGCCGTTCGAACTCGATCACGGAATGGACCGGTTCGAGATACGTCCCGAAACCGTGACCGTGGTCATGGCAAACCGCCCTTCCGGCTGGCGCCGGGCAGCGCCGGAATAGAGCGCCGGCGACTTCTGTTTTCCGCGCCGCTCATCCGGCGCAGCGACGGCCGAAGCTCCCTCCGGCGCAACCGGCCACCTCCCAACTTTGCAGGCGGGACAGAGTTTCATTGCCGTGACCGCCATTCTGAAGCATCCGGGCGAAGTACGGTTGTCTGCCTGCGGCGCTGATGGCATAATCAAGACACCCGCGTCCGAGCTGGCGTGTTCTACTTCAAGTTCAACTGCGGATCCCCCCATCTCCGGCCGGCACTCCCGAGAACAAAAATATGAATAACTTAGGCCGAATACTGACTGTACTGGCAGGCGCGTGCGCGCTCCCGGCGATGTGCGCGGAGCTTACGTGTACCCCCTACGGCGTCCCGGCAGGCGTCCGGGCCGAAGGGCAGACGGAGATTACGGGCGACATATACCTGAACTGCGCGGCCACCGCCGGCGAGCGGTTCAGCGGCAGCCTGATGCTGTTTTACTCGGTCAACGTGACGAATCGAATTGCAGGAGATGAGCTTGAAGGCGTGCAGGTGTCGGTTGACGGCGCACCGGCGGCGGGCGCCGCTGTGAGGCCCGGCGGCGCAAACGCTGCCGCGATCGAGAACCTGACTTTCGATATTCCGGCATCGGGCTCGGTGCAACTGCGCATCTCCGGCGTGCGGGTGGATGCGGCGAGCCTCGGTTTGTCGGGCAATACGCCGGTGACTGCGTCCATTGCCGTGACCAATGGAATACGGCTTACCCAATGGAAGGTGACCGTTGGCGTGCCGTGGCGAGGCCTGATGTGGGGCGAAAACGGCACGGCTGTGAACTGCAACGGATCACCCGTTCCGGCGACCGTCGATTTCCCGCATCTGATTGCCGCGGGCACAACGGTGTTCAGCACGCGAGTAACGGAGGGTTTTGCGGCGTCGTTCATTCCGGCCCAGGCCGGAGGCGCCGGCATTCGCGTGATGGTCCGGTATACCGGCCTGCCATCGCAGATGCGTTTGTTCGTTCCTGACCTGATTGCGGGCTCGACTTCGGTGGAGCCGACCTCCGGCGGGGACCTGGGCGGCCCCGCCGCGGGCGGCCGGTATACCCCCGGCGCGCTGCTGCTGGCGCTGGTGCCCGATGCCGGCCCGGACGGCGCGGGCGGAACGCCGGCAGCGGTTCCGGCGGTCGGCTCGACGCTTACAGGCGCGAGCGAGATTGCCGTCAGCAACGGGTCCGCGTATGCCGTGTATGAGGTGATGGATGCAAACGACGCCGTTACCGAGAGCGCGTACATCCCGACGTTTGTCGGCTCGGGCCCCACGGGTTGGGGCTTGCCGGCCAACGTGGGGCGCCACACGGTGATGCTGGCCCCGCTTGCGAGCGGAGAGGCCGGAAGCAAGGCCGTGCCGCGGTTCGTCGAAGCTACTCCGGAACCGGACTGCACCGCCCTGGGCGACTGTTCCGCTTTTCCCCAGCTCTCGATCGAGGCTTCGGAGCCGTTCACTTTCACGGCTCCGGCGGGCGGGCCTGCGCAGACGAAATTCGGCTCCGTCGTGAATACCGGCGGCGGATACCTGGCCTGGAGCGCGAAGCTCGTTTACGACAGCGGCTCCGGCTGGGCCAGCTTCTACAGCGAGCCGGGCACGAGTTACCAGAACGGCTGGTTCCGTGTGGACGTGGACCCGCGTTACACGCCTCCGGGAACGTATGATGCCCGGCTCATTATCGACGGCGGTCCCACCGCGGGGGCCTATACCGTGCCGGTCAGGCTCGTTGTCGAACCCTCGAACATCCCGACGGCGATGGCGTTGGTCAATGCGGCGACCTTCGCCCGGGGGCCGGTTGCGCCGGGCAGCCTGGCATCACTGTTCGGTGTGCAGTTGGCCGGTAAAGACGTCAGCGTCACGTTCGATGGACTGCCCGCGCAGTTGCTCTACGCGGACGACAGACAGATCAATCTGACCGTCCCCCAGGAACTGAGGCCGCGAACCAGCACGCGGATGGTGGTCGTGGTCGACGGCATCAAGAGCGCCTCGATGGTGGTTCCCTTGACGCCGATGAGTCCGGGCATTTTCGGCAATGGTGTGCTGAACCAGGACTACTCCCTTAACAGCGGCCGGCAGCCGGAAGCGCGCGGCAGGGTGCTTCAGGTATTCGCCACGGGGCTCCCCGCTCCGGAGGACGGAAGCGTGGCGGCGGCATTGAACGGCGTGGAGATCGTGCCGGAGTACGCCGGGCGAGCGCCGGGATTCGTGGGGCTTTGGCAGGTGAACGTGCGGGTGCCGGAAAACGCTCCAACCGGCATGCTGGACCTCAGCGTCTGCGGCGTTGCCGCGTCGGACAGCACGAAGGTGTGCAGCCCGGCAATGAAAGTCGCGATTCAGTAGACGTGAAAGGGGCTGGCTAGACCAGCCCCGCTTTCTCCAGCAGGGCCTGGTCGCGGAGAATTGTGGCGGCCGGCGCGTCCGCCAATATGCTTCCGCTGTCCAGAACGATTGCGCGGGCCGCCGTGCGGCCGATGAAGACAAGGTCGTGCGATGCGATCAGTTTCGTGATGCGCAGCCGGTTGAGCGCGGCGGCGAGCTCGCGCGACGAGCGGCCGTCAAGTTCCGAGGTTGGCTCGTCGAGCACGAGCAGTTCCGGGCGAGCGGCGAGCGCAAGGGCTATCGCCGCGCGCTTTCGCTGGCCGAGGCTCAGGCGGCCGGCGGGTTCCGCGGCGCACGCCTCGAGGCCGGCCTGACGAAGCGCTTCAAGCGCGGCCTCGCGTGCGGTTTGGCGGGGAACGCCGCGATTGAGCAGCCCGAGCGCGACGTCGTCGAGGATGCACGGCATGAATAGCTGGTCTTCAGGGTTCTGAAAGACGACTCCGCAGCGGGCGAGTGTTTTCCGGCCCGGCTGCGCGCCGAACAGACGCACCGTCCCCGACGCCTTAAGCAGCCCGAGGATGCACCACAGCAGGGTGCTCTTGCCGGCGCCGTTCGCGCCCAGCAGCGCGACGGACTCGCCCGGGGCGACGCAAAAAGAAATGCTGTCCAGGATTCGGCGCCCATCGTAGGCGAATGATAGTTCGCGCACCTCGAGGCTCACTCGAACCCCCTTACGGCGAGCGCGGCGTATAGCCGTTCGGCGCGGATGACGCCCCGGCGAAGCACCGCTGCCGAGGCCCACGCGAGCGACCGGAACCAGCCTGGGCCGTATCGCCGGGCAATGCAGAGCGAGCGCGCACGGAACGTGCGGCCCGTCTCGCCCGCCAGCACGGCGGCGAAGTGGCGCACGAGGATGAAATACAGAACCGCGGGGCGGGGACCAAGGCGGTCCGCTATGCGGCGCCAAGGAATGGCCCGCAGCGCGATAGCGCTCGCCGCGAACGCCGCCAGCATCCAAACCGCGAGCAGCGGCCACCGGCCCGCCGCGAGGCGCTCAAACAAGGCGAGAACCGCGGCGAAAACCAGGGCCGGCCAGGCGCGGCGCATCATTTCTCCGCGCGGACGAAATACCAGCCGGGACGCTCCTCGGCGGCGACGACGCGTGCGCCGAGCGACGCCAGTACGCGGGCTATCTCCCCGGCCGGCTCGGCGTGATCGGCGGCGACCGGGCCCGTCATGCCTGAGTGCAGCGCGTTCAACTCATCGCTGGACATCATGTGCCCGACGGCGATGGCGCCGCCGGGGCGCACGCAGGCGAGCAGCGCAGCGAGCGCGCGGTGCGGGTCGCCAAGGTGGGGAAGAACGCCGTAGCACAGCACGCGGTCGAATACGGCGCCGAAGGGCGGCTGGAGCGCATCGGCGCAAATCCATTCGATTCCGTTGCGGGAGCGCTTGCGGCGGTTCTCGGCCAGCATGGCCGTTGAAATATCCATCTCGGTAACGCGCACGCGGGGCATCGCGTCGACGAGGATGCCGGTTCCACAGCCGGCGTCGAGGATGCGGCCTTCGGTGAGATCCACAGCCGCGGCCACGAACCGGGCGGCGCGGTCCGCCGCGTCGGGCGGCGCGGGGAGCGAGTCCCACCCGGCCGCAATACTGTCGAAGTAATCACGCCTGGGGTTCATGTTCGAATAGCAGTCCGGGGCGGCGGCGCAGCTCGCGGACGGCGATTGGGACCACGGCAAGTTGCAGCGCCACGCCGGGCAATCCTTGCAGCACCGATGCGCCCGCCGAGAGCGCCGGGGGCAGCGCCAGCGCATGCGCAATCAGCCACACGCCCGCGAACGCAGTCAGGCGGCCCAGTATCACGGCGGGAACGAGCGCCGTCCACACGCCGCTCCTTCCGCCGCCGTATATCGCGGCAGCAGTGCCGCCCAGCACGGCGCCTTCGGCCGCCATTTCCAGGGCGATCGGCGGAAACATGGGCGGCATCCCTGTCAGCAGCGCCGAAAGCAGCGGCGCCGCTGCGCCGGTAAGCACGGCCCAGCGCACCGGCACGAGGAATCCGCTAAGGAGCACCGGCAGCAACAGCGGCAGAAATTTGCTTCCCAGGCCGGCCGCGTGAAATACGGGCGGCAGCACAAGCGCCAGCGCGGTCATCGCGGAGCTGAGCACCATGGCGCGAAGATTCGACATCAGAAACTCAATGTAACGCCGCCGGCGGCGTTAGCGCCGGGCATGGGATAGCCTTCCACCACCTGATAGCGCCGGTTGAGAAGGTTGTCCACGAGCACGAACAGGCTGGCGTGCCTGCCCGTGGGCACGGTGATGCGCGCCGTCGCGTTGGTGTAGCCCGGCATGTTTCGCTTGTGCGCCGCGTCGGCCCAGCGCGTTCCGATTGTGGTTGCGCCGGCGTGAACGAAGAACCGGCCGGCATCGTACTGAACGGACCAGTCGAGCTTGTGCTCTGGCACGTATGGAGCAAGATTCGTCGAGTGCAGCCAGGCATAGCCGGAATAGAGCGCCACGCGGCGTACGGGGCGCCAGCGGAGGCTCGTTTCGATGCCGCGATTAAGGGCGCGTCCGGCATTCGCGAGGGCGAGATTCGGATAGCGCCCGGTCACGGCGATGAGATTCGAAAGATCGGCGTAGAAGAACGCCGCCGCGAGAGAAAGCGTGCTTGCGGGGTGCGCCTGGAAGCTCGCCTGGTAGTTCCACATGCGCTCCGGCTGTAGCAGGGGGTTCGGCGCGGGGAACAGGTACAGTTCGCGAATCGTGGGGTTGCGGAAGCCTTTGCCGATCTCAGCGGCGATGGAGTAGCGCCCGAAGGCCACCGCCGCGCCCGCTTCAGGCACAGTGATGCCACCGAAAATGCTGTTGTTCTCGTAGCGAACGCCCGCGTGCGTCCGGAGAGCTCCCGTGGGCGCCCATTGCACGCGAGCAAAACCGGCGCCGGATGTCGCGCCGTGGCCGCCGTAATCGAGCGGGGCGGTCACATTGAGCGCTTTGCCGCCGTAGTTCACAATGTCCGTTCCGCCCTGGAGAACGATGTCGGGGGCAACGGCGAAGCTCTCTTCGACGCGGACGCCGGTGGTGCGGTCGTTGGACCGGAACCCGTCGGTGATGAAGTGGTGGCCGTAGCTGGAATAAACCCGCGCGTAGCCCCACTTGCGGCCGGCCGTGTTGTCCAGGTTGAAGCTGAAACCGCCGCGGCCGACGGTGGCATAACTGCCCGATAGCGGAGCGGTTACGGGGCCGGGATCCTCAACATAGAAATGGCCGTAGCGGCCGTGCAGGGAAGCCTTCCAGGTTTCAGATATGTCGTAGCCGGCCGATGCCGTGCCGTCCTGGTCGCGGAACGCGGAGCCGGGGCGGTCGCCGGAGGTGTGCGAAAGGCCGGCGTTGAGGGAGTAAAAGAACCGGTCGAAGCGGGCGCCGTGCGCCAGGCGGTGCTGGCCGGTGTTGAATGAACCGAAGCTGGTTGTCAAACGGGTGCTCATGCCTCCGCGCGGCTCGGAGGGCTTCACCTCCACCACGCCGCCCATTGCGTTGCTGCCGTAAAGCACGGATGCCGGCCCCTCGGTAACGCTCACCGAGGCGGCGTCGCTCAGGCTGTAGAAATCCGGCAGCGGGTGTCCCATGAGGCCCTGATAATCCGGGCGCCCATCCACTATTACGAGCACGTTCGTGTTCGGCGAGCCGCCGACGCCGCGTATGGAGATGCCGCCGGTGCCGTTGGTAGCGATCCCGTAGCCCATAACGCCGCGGCGCGTGACGAAAGCGCCGGGGACGAGGGAGCCGACGGCGTCCAGAACCGTGCGCGCGCCGGTAGGCTCGATCTCGCGCGATGTGGCGACCGTTTCGGAATTCACGGCATCCTGCTGCGCCACCACGTTTATGACCGTGTGCAGGGGCTCGATGGTGTCTGATGGCCGCTGCTCCGGTTCAGAAGCTTGCGCCGTTTGCCGGTGGACAGCCTGGTCGCCGGGTTGGAGCGGTGCGGACGCGCTATCGCCGGACATCGCGAGAGCGGCCCACGCGATCGCGACAGCAATTGTGGGGGCCATGTTCGAGAGCGTAGCACAATTTTAAAATTCGTGTTACACAAAAAACTTAGTTGAACGCGAATGCCGGACCGGAAAGCGGCATCGCGACGGAAGAGGCAGGATCACGGGGATGACCGCCGCCACTCGAACGTGCGCAGCGCAGGTGAACAACGCATTGCGGCGCGAGCCGGCACGCCAATTACTAAAGTAAGGCGCCGGCGCCGTCTGATAAAGGGATAGCGGACCGGACTAACTCGCAATGCGGATGCGCTTCGAGACCGAAAGTGGAACAGCGCGTCCGTGACGGCATCCGGAGGCGCGCGCTTTTTGGGGGTCGCTCCTGCTCTGCCGTTTAAAGTTCGATTCTGATGTTTATCCCCGGGGCCGGGCACTTCGCGCCGCGGCGCTTCCGGAGGGCATTCCACCGTTGTTCGGGCTCCGTTTTTTTCAATGTGCTAGTCTGGCTTTTCGGATGCCTGATTGCGTGCTCAAGCGCACCCCGCTGTTCGATGTCCACCGGCGGAGCGGTGCGCGCCTGATCGATTTCGGCGGCTGGGAAATGCCCGTTCAGTACTCCGGCATAATCGACGAGCACAACTCCGTCCGCCGCGCGGTGGGCCTGTTTGATGTCAGCCACATGGGCGAGATCGAGATCCGGGGCCCGGAGGCCCGGGCGCTTACGGATTTCGTCACCACGAACAACGCCGGCCGCCTCTCCACAGGTCAGATCCAGTACTCCGGCCTGCTCTACGAACACGGCGGGTTTGTCGACGACATCCTGGTTCACAAAGTCGCGGACGACCACTTCTTTCTGGTCGTCAACGCCTCCAATCAGGATAAGGATTACGAGCACATCCGCTCGCATAACCGCTTCGACGCAGAAGTGGATTTCGCCGGCGAGCGCTACGCGCAGCTTGCCGTACAGGGGCCGAAAGCCCAGGCGACGGTGCAGAGACTGACGCCGCTCGATCTGCCCGCGATGCGCTACTACCACTTCGCCGACGGCGAGGTTTCCGGCGTGCCTGCGCGCGTCGCGCGCACCGGCTACACCGGCGAGGACGGCTTTGAGATCTATGTCGCTCCTTCCGAAGCGGTGCGAGTCTGGAACGAGGTGATGCGCGCGGGCGAGGAGTTCGGCATCAAGCCGTGCGGGCTCGGCGCGCGCAACACGCTGCGGCTTGAAGCCGGGATGGCGCTCTACGGCCACGAAATCGATGCTTCCATCACGCCGTTCGAAGCCGGGCTCAACTGGATCGTCAAGATGGATAAGGGCGATTTCGTCGGGCGCGCAGCACTAGCCAGGCAGCTCGAAAGGGGCGTGACGCGCCGCCTCGCCGGTTTCGAGATGCGCGGCCGCGGCATCGCGCGCGACGGCTATGAGGTATTCCTGGACGGCTCGCCCGCGGGCTGGGTCACCAGCGGCAGCCCGTCGCCGGCGCTGAATAAGAACATCGGGCTTTGCTACCTGCCCGCGGACCGTTCCGCCGTGGGCCAGCCGATTCAGATTCAGATCCGCGGGCAACTTGCCGGCGCGGAAACAGTACCAACGCCTTTCTACAAGCGAGCTAAATGAATATGTATCCGGAAGATCTGCGGTACACGAAAGAACACGAGTGGGTGAGGGTGGAAGGCGACACCGGCACCATCGGCATCACCGACCACGCTCAGAAAGAGCTGGGCGACGTGGTTTTCGTGGAGACGCCAAAAGTGGGCGCGCACCTCGAGCAGGGACAGGTGGCGGGATCGGTCGAATCCGTCAAAGCCGTCTCCGACATCTACTCGCCGGTGACCGGCGAAGTAGTCGAGGTCAACGAAAGCCTCGCTCAAGAACCGGAAAAGATCAACCAGGACCCGCACGGCGGCGCCTGGCTGGCCAGGATCAAGCTCGAGAAGCCCGCCGAAATCGACGCGTTAATGACGGCCGCGCAGTACGAGGAGTACGTCAAGGCCGAATCGCATTAGCGCCGCTTGCAGGCGTGGCGGCGGGATACGTTGGGAGTCCTTCGCTTGCGTTATCTTCCGAAGTCCGATTCAGAGCGCCGCGAGATGCTGGATGTCTGCGGGGCGAGTTCGCTGGACGAGTTATTCGCGCAGGTTCCGGCGGAACTGCGTTTGCAGGCCCCGCTTGCGCTCGAAGCCGGTCTCAGCGAGTACGAGATCGCCGGGTGGTTCCGCGCGCGCGGCCGTGAGTGTGCCCCCGGCTACGCTTCGTTTCTCGGCGCCGGCGCTTACTATCACTACCGGCCCGTGCTGATCGACGCCATCGTGGGCCGCGGCGAGTTCCTCACATCCTACACGCCTTACCAGGCCGAGATTTCGCAAGGCACGCTGACCGCCATTTTCGAGTTCCAGACCATGATGTGCCAGCTCACGGGCATGGAGGTGGCTAACGCATCTGTTTACGACGGCTCCACCGCCGTGCCCGAGGCGGCGCTGATGGCCATACGCCTCACCGGCCGCCGCCGCGTCGTGGTGTCGCGCGCGGTTCATCCGGAGTACCGCGAAGTGCTCCGCACGTACGCTCGCGGCCAGGGACTGGAGGTGGAGGAGTTCGGCTACGATGCCGAAACCGGCGCCGCCGATTTCGCCGGCCTCGCGTCAAAAGTAAATCGCGAGACGGCGGCGGTAATAGTGCAATCGCCGAACTTCTTTGGGGTCGTCGAGGACATCGGCCGCGCGGCCGAGGCGGCGCACGAGGCCGGAGCGCTCCTGATCGACGTGTTCGCAGAAGCCGTTGCGCTCGGGCTGCTCGCGCCGCCCGTGGATGCGGATATCGTGGCGGGCGAGCTGCAATCTTTCGCAATGCCGCCGAGCTATGGGGGCCCCTACGCCGGCGTCATTGCGACGAAAGAGCGATTCGTGCGGCAACTCCCGGGCCGGCTGGCAGGGGAAACGCTCGACTCCAACGGCAACCGCGCCTACTGCCTGACGCTGGCCACGCGAGAGCAGCACATCCGGCGCGAGAAGGCCACTTCGAACATCTGCACCAATCAGGCGCTCGTCGCGCTCATGGCGACGGTCTTCATGACCGTCTACGGCCGCAAGGGGCTGCGGGAACTGGCCGAGCAGAACTTAGCCAAAGCGCATTACCTTGCATCGAAGCTGCCGTTGCGCTTCAAGGGCCCGTTTTTCAACGAGTTCGTCGCGGAGGTAAACGATCCCGAAGCGTTCAACGAGGCCCTGCTCGAGCGCGGCATCCTCGGCGGGCTTCCGCTCGGGCGGTTTTATCCCGAACTCGGCGGCGCGGTGCTGCTGTGCGCGACGGAGATGGCCGCGCGCGAGCGCATGGACGCGCTCGCCGAAGTGTTTGCGCAAGTGCAGGCCGCGCCTGCGGGAGAGAAGTGAACATGCCCAGAACACGACAGCACGTCAATCGCAACGAGGCGCTGCTCTTCGAGCAAAGTTCTCCGGGTAAGTGCGCCTACCAGTTGCCCGCGCTCGACGTGCCGCCGGTGGACGCGGCCGAGGCGCTCGGCGCAGCAAACGTTCGCGCGGATATTGCAAACTTCCCCGAGGTGAGCGAAGTCGAGGCGGTTCGTCACTTTACGCGCCTGTCGACGTGGAATTACTCCATCGACCTCGGAATGTATCCGCTCGGCTCGTGCACGATGAAGTACAACCCGCGCATTAACGAGGCCGTGGCGGCAACCGAAGGGCTCGCGTGGGCGCATCCTTATCAGCCCGAAAAGCTGGCGCAGGGAGCGCTAGAGGTGATGGCGCGGCTCGAAGCGGCGCTGGCCGAAATAACCGGCATGGACGCCGTCTCGCTTCAGCCTGCCGCGGGCGCGCACGGCGAACTGACGGGCATCTTCGTTGCGCGCGCATGCCTGGAGGCGCGCGGCAACCCGCGCAAAAAGGTGCTCGTCCCCGATTCGGCGCACGGCACGAATCCCGCTACGGCGGCGATGGCGGGCTACGCGGTCGAGAATATCCGGTCCAACGAACGCGGCATGATCGACGTCGAGGCGCTTGCCGGCATCGTGAACGAAGACGTCGCCGCGCTGATGCTTACGAACCCGAATACGCTCGGCGTCTTCGAGCCGCGCATACGCGAGATTGCCGGCATCCTACACGCCAAGGGCGGGCTCCTTTACATGGACGGCGCGAACATGAACGCGCTGGCCGGCATTACGCGTCCCGGGGACCACGGCGTCGACGTGATGCACCTCAACCTTCACAAGACGTTTTCCACGCCTCACGGCGGCGGCGGTCCCGGCAGCGGGCCGGTCGCGGTGAAGCGCGAACTGGAGCCGTTCCTTCCCCTGCCCCGAATCGCGCGCGCGGGAGACAAGTACACGCTCGACTACAACCGCCCGCAATCGATCGGCCGCGTCCGCGCGTTCTACGGCAACTTCGGCGTGATGATCCGCGCGCTCGCTTACATCATGGCGCACGGCGCCGCGGGGCTGCGCGCGACCACGATGGATGCCGTGCTCAATGCGACCTACGTCCGCAAAGCGCTGGAGCCTTATTACGAGCTGCCGCACACCGAGCCCACCATGCACGAGTGCGTCTTCAGCGACGCCCGGCAGGCCAAGCGCGGCGTCAGCACCGCCGACATTGCAAAGCGCCTCATAGACTACGGTTTCCACCCCTACACGGTGAGCTTCCCGCTCATCGTGCACGGCGCGATGATGATCGAGCCGACGGAAACCGAAAGCAAGCTCGAGCTCGATCTGTTTATCGATGCGCTGAAATCGATCGCGCGCGAGGCCGAGGAAAACCCTGAATTGGTCAAGAACGCGCCGCACCTTACGCGCACTTCCCGCGTCGACGAAGTTACCGCCGCGCGTAAGCCCGTTCTCCGCTGGCGCCCGGAAGGCGAGTAGGAAGGCGCCGGGCGGCGCCGTCGAGTTCCGAGGCCGTTGGCGCCGCGCACGGCTTCGAAGCGGTTTCCGGGACGGCTCGACGGTGGTCCGCCGGTGGAAGCGGGCGCGGTAAATAAGGCGAATCAGAGAGACCTGAGGCGCTTTTTCGTAAACTTCGCTTCATAACTTCCCGATATAACTGGCGTGGGAACGCCTGAAGCGGCGCTTGCGGCGCCTGGTTCGTTGCTTGGCCCGGAACTCGAAAAACGCCTGCTGGAGCTGGCAAGGCTGCCCGGCCGGCGCCTCGAGAGCCGGTTCCTCGAAAGCGCCGGGCCTGCCAACCCACGGCAACGCAAGGCTTTGGCGGCGGTCACGGTGGGCGCGGCGGTCCGCATCATAGCTTCCGGCGGCACGCTCGAGGATTTCATGGAGCAGGTGGAGTACAACGGGCGCCGCCTCGCCAAGCTCGATCTGCCACCCCGGGCCGTGCTCGGTGCGCTTCAGGATTACATGCGGATGCTCGTCCCACTGGTGCGGGACGAGGGGGTGCGCGCGGCCGCCGAACAGCTCAATCTGGCGGTCATAACGGCGCTAAACAACGCCTTCTATGAAGTCAGAGAGGCCGAAACGCTCGCCTTTTTCCGGCTTTCGCAAGCCGAACTGGATGCCGGCACGGAGGCGGAATTGCTGTCGGGCGTTCTCGAGGCGCTGGCGGACTACTGCCGCGCCGACGAAGCGCATCTCTATGTTTTTGAAGAAGGTCTGGCGCGTCTGGCGGCTCGGGTCAGTCGTGTGGACGCCGGAGCGGGCGGTGCGAACGGAGCGGCGCCGCCCGCTCCGGGCGGCGGCATTGTGGACGCCGCCGCATTGGCGCTGCCCCGATACGTGCGCGCGGACGCCAAAGCAGCCACAAGACTTATCCCGGACGCGCGGTGGCGGCGGCGGTTTGCCTCGTTCTGGTCGGTGCCGCTGTGCGATGGCGGGGGGCGCAAAGGGGTTGTACAGTTTGCATTTCCGAGGGATTACGAGTGGCTGCCCAGGGAGCAGCGGCTTCTGGAGGGGGCTGCGGCGCGCGTTGCGCTTGCGTGGGCCAAGCAGGCCCTGGCGGCGGAGCTTGCCGAGCGCGAGCGGCAGCTTCAGCGGCTCGCCGGCCACATGGCGGAGGTCGAGGAGGCGGAGCGGCGGCGCATCAGCCGCGAATTGCACGACGAAACCGGCCAGGTGCTGCTGTGCCTGCGCCTGAAACTCGACATCCTGGCAGCCTCGGCGCCGGAACGCTTCAGACCGGATCTCGAAGAAGCGCGGGGGCTTATCGACCGCATGGTAGTCGATGTGCGCCGCCTGATAGCAGATCTCAGCCCCTCGGTGCTCGACACGGCGGGCCTTGCCGCGGCCATAAGGCATTTGGCGGCCGGATTCGAGCGCGCCAGCGGCATAACGGTGAACCTGCGAATCGGGCGGCTGCCGCGCGCCGGGTCCCGAGCGGATCTGCTGGTGTACCGTCTGGCGCAGGAATGTTTAAACAATGTCGCCAAACACTCCGGCGCCTCCGTTGTAAACCTTTCACTTAGATCAGCCGATCAGGAACTAAGGTTCGCAATCGAGGACAACGGCTCTGGCCTCCCGCACGGAGAGCCCAGGAGACCGGAGTCTTTCGGGCTGGCCGGCATGCGGGAGCGGGTGGCGCTGGCCGGCGGAAGGCTGGTTGTAAAGAGCCGGCCGGGTGAGGGCACCAGAATCGAAGCGAGGATTCCGGCGCCGCGCGGCAAGTTGAAAGCTTCCGAGCAGACGGCCGCGGGCAAGGAAAAGTGAAGCATGGGAAAAATCCGAGTACTGCTGGCCGATGATCACACACTGTTCCGTCAAGGTGTACGGCGGCTGTTGAACTCCGAGACGGACATGGAGGTTGCCGGCGAGGTGTCGAACGCGTCGGAAGCCGTCGAGAAGGTTTCCGAACTGCGGCCCGACGTCGTCCTGTTGGACGTGGCGATGCCGGGGTCGAGTTCCTTCGAGGCGGCTCGGCAAATCAAACGCAACCGCCCGGAAACAAAAGTCTTATTTCTCACGATGTACGATGACGAGGACTACCTTGTCGAGGCGATGGAGGTAGGAGCGAGCGGGTACATCCTCAAGGACAGCCCGGCGACGCAATTGCTCGCCGCCGTGCGCGATGTGCAGCGCGGGGGCAGTTACCTGAGCCCGCGCATGCTGGCGCAACTGGTGGATGATTTCCGCACGCGGGTGAAGACATCAACGCGCGCGCCGCGTTTCTCGACGCTTACGCCCCGCGAGAAAGAAGTCATCAAGATGCTGGCTGAAGGCCAGTCGGTCAAGGAGATAGCCTGCGCGCTGAACCTGAGCGTCAAGACCGTGGAGGCGCACAAGTTCAATCTGATGCGCAAACTGGACATTCATAACAAGGCGCAACTGGTTCAGTACGCCATTCAGAAGAAAATAATCCGCATACCCGCGCTGGCGTAGTTAAGGGGGAACAAGCCGGCGGGGCACGATGGCGCGATCCATTGGGTTTTCCTCCGCGATCAAGGCACAGCGGCTGGAACAAGCGGGCGGTAGAATCGGGTCATGACACAAGCCCGGAGCGCTGCCGCCGTTATGTGCGCAAATGGAGGTGTATGATGACGCGCCGCAAATTTGTTGCTGCTGCCGCAAGCCTGCCTGCGGGCATTGCCGCCGGCAGCGCGGAGACGACGCCTGGTTCGGCAACCGGTGCGAGGCTGCCCGTCAGAAAGGCCGTCTACGCGGGTATGCTGCCGCCCGAACTAAGTTACGTTGACCGGTTCAAGCTCGCCAGGGATGCCGGTTTCGAAGGGGTGGAGTGTCCCACCGAGCCGGATGCCGCAAAGGCCGAAGAGATCGCGAAAGCCGCAGGAGCAGCCGGCATACGCATACACTCGGTGATGAACCAGGCGCACTGGCAATACCCGCTATCGTCGCCGGACCCGGAAGTGGCCGCGCGCAGCCTGGAAGGCATGCAAACCAGCCTGCGCAACGCCGCGCACTGGGGCGCCGATACGGTGCTGCTGGTGCCCGCGGTCATGAACGCCTCAATGGGGTACAACGAAGCCTGGGAGCGTTCCACGGCAAACATTCGCAAACTGCTGCCGCTCGCCGAAAGCCTGAAGGTCGTCATCGCGATAGAGAACGTATGGAACAGGTTCTTGCTGAGCCCGCGCGAGATGGCCGAGTATGTGGATCAGTTCGACAGCCCGTGGGTGAAGGCGTACTTTGACGTGGGCAACATCCTGCTCTATGGATACCCGCAGGACTGGATACGCACGCTCGGCAGCCGGATCGTGAAGCTGCATCTTAAGGATTTCAGGCAGCAGCGAAAGGAGAGGCCTTACGAGTTCACTCGCAACCTGCTGGACGGCGACGTGGACTGGCCGGGGGTGTACCGCGCGCTGGCCGGCGCGGGCTTCAAGGGCTACGCCACCGTGGAACTCGGCGGCGGCGATGAGGCGTTTCTGCGCGAGGTGAGCCGGCGCTTCGACCTGATACTCACGGATAGCACCAGAGCATGAAGAAATTTCTGCTTGGAATTCTAACCGGGGCTGCGCTGGTAGTTGTGGGGATCGTTGTGTTCGCCTTCGTGGCCCTCCGCGCGGCCTCGCGGCCGCCATCGGTTTCCGACGACACGGTGATTCTGGTAAAGCTCTCGGGCGATATACCAGAGCGTATCGCCGTGACGACGCCATTCTCGCTCCCGTTCATCGGTGGCGGGGAGAGCGGCACGATTCGCGACTACTGGGAGCTGTTCCGGAAGGCTGCGGCGGACAGGCGCGTGCGCGCGATCGTGCTGGAACCCGACGGCCTGAGTTCCGGCTGGGGCAAGCTCGACGAGCTGCGCAGCGGCGTCAGGAAATTCCGCGCATCGGGGAAACCCGTTTACGCTTACCTGCGCTCGCCCAACGCGCGCGACTATTATGTCGCCACAGCCGCGGACCGCATCTACATGGCGCCGCAAGGGGCGCTCGACCTCAAGGGCATGCGGTTTGAGATGACTTTCTACCGCGGGCTCCTGGACAAGGTAGGAGCGGAAGTCATAGTCGAGCGCGCGGGCAAGTACAAGGACGCTCCCGAGGAGTACACCCGCACCGGTCCGAGCGAGTTTTCGCAAGAGATGATGAACTCGCTGCTCGACGGTCTTTACGGCCAGTTTGTTTCCGTTTTAGGCAGCGCGCGAAACAAGACTTCCGGCGAGATTCGGGCGATTATCGACCAGGGTCCCTATTTAGCGGCCGGCGCTCTCGCCGCAGGGCTGGTTGACGAGTTGAAGTATGAGGACCAGGTGTTCGACGCCCTCGCCAGCCGGCTGAAGGTGTCGAAGCCGCCGCACATGGCCGGCACGGATTACATGAAAGTGACGCCTGAATCGGCCGGTCTGGCTCCGAAAGCGCGCATAGCCTTCGTCGCGGCGTCGGGCTCCATAGTGCAGAGTTCGGACGATGAGCTGCTCGGCGGGTTCGATTTCATCAGCGCAAACGAGATGCGGCCGCTGTTGCGAAAAATACGCGAGGACTCGAGCATAAAGGGTGTAATCCTGCGCATCAATTCACCCGGCGGCGACAGTTTCGCGTCGGACCAGATCTGGCATGACGTTCAACTTCTGGCGAAGAAGAAGCCGTTAGTGGTTTCGATGTCGGATACGGCCGCATCCGGCGGCTACTACGTGGCCATGAGCGGCGGGCCGATTGTTGCCTATCCGGCCACGTTCACGGGTTCCATAGGCGTCTTCTATGGAAAAGTAAACCTGAGGGGTTTGTATGACAAGCTGGGCATCACTAAGGACATAATCGCGCGCGGCAAGTTTGCCGATATCGACTCGACGTACACTCCATTGACGCCTGCCGGGCGCGCCAGGCTCGCGCATTTTGTCGATGCCACTTATCAGACATTTCTGCAACGCGTAGCGGAAGGGCGGCACATGCAGGTGTCACAGGTGGAGCCGATTGCGCAGGGGCGCGTATGGCTGGGCTCGCAGGCGCGCGAGAACGGGCTCGTAGACCAGTTGGGAGGGATCGACCGCGCCATCGAGATCGTCAAGCAGAAAGCCAGTATTCCGAAAAGCGAAGAGGTGCGGCTGGTCGGCTATCCTGCGCGCAAGACGTTTCTGCAATGGCTTACGGGCGCTTCCTCCTCACCAGCGAGCAGGATGCTTGAATGGCTGCGGCCTCTCTCGACGGCGCAGTGGATGCGGGGCGGCTATTTTTACCTGGCGCCGTTCACGATAGAGGTAAATTAACGGAGCCGGGCCGCAACGGCGTCCCAGGGCCGTGCCGCCTGCCGGAAGCGACGAAGCCGGGCCCGGAGGGCGGCATCGTGGGATAAACGGCTTGCGGCGAGACGCCGGTCTCGCCGCTGGATGCCCGGCCCGCACGAACCGGCGGTTCACCGGGGGAACGGCATGTTCCAACGAGCGCCGGGCCGAAGGCGGTCGAAGCCCGGCCGCGCGCGGGAAAACCTGCCCCACATCGCCACAGCGGCCAATCTATTTTGTGACGATGTCGAAAGTCGACGTCGGCGACTGGCGCACCTTGGAGTACACCTGCTCCCATGCCCGGTGCGCCGGGTTATCGGCATAGCCCGCGAATGCATCCGCACTCGAGAAGGCCATACACACGCCCCAGTTTCGGACCACCTGCCGCACATTCGCCTCAACGGACTCCGCGCCGGCTCTCAACTTCTGGCGCGCCTCGGAAGCGCCTTCGCCGAACATCAGAACCGGAAACGGCCTGCGCAACTCGCCGTACCAGACCTGCGTCAGCCCGGGTATCTGTTTCGGAAGCTCGCTGGTTGCTTTGAAGAAATCCTGCCATTGCGCCTCCGTTACATTCGTCTGCGGCGTGAACAGGAAACAGTGCATCACTCCTTTGTCCGGGCGTGCAGCCTGGGAGTTGTCCTGGGCGTTAATCGCGCCCGAGAGCATGAGCGCCAGAGCGGCGCCACCAGCGAACCTGTTGAAAACCTTCATATTAGCGAGCTCCTCCGTAACGGGGAATTGTATCGCACCGCATTAGCAGAAAAGGTGTAACTCGGGACTGCCCGAGACCCGGGAATACGTGAGCCCCGAGTTCTGGGGCCCGGGGCTCAACTCACAGGGGTTGGCGGCGAGTTTGGGGGACCCGCCGCCGGGGATGCTATGAGTTGCGGCCAGTATACAACAATCCGGGCCGCTTTCCACAGGTATTTTGCACCAGCGCCTGCTAGCGCGGCGAATCCAGCACCGACCTTATCATCCGGATCAAACTATCGGAGGTAAACGGTTTATGCAATAGCACCGTCCGATCTATGCCTCCGTGCCGCGCCACCACATCATCCGTGTAACCGGACATATATACGATTTTCAGCTCGGGACGCCACGACTTGAGCGTAGACGCAAGCTCCTGCCCGCTCATGCGCGGCATAACGACATCGGTGAGCACGAGATCTATCTGCTCTTGATTTTCTTCCCAAATGCGGATCGCGTCCGGTCCGGAAGAGGCCTCGAGTACCGTATACCCTTGGCGTGTAAGCATTTCGGCTGTCAGCCTGCGCACATCGGTTTCGTCCTCGACCAGCAGGATGGTCTCGTGCCCGCGTTTGTCCGAGGGTTGGCCGGAGGCACCGCGGTCCCGCTCCGGTTCCGGCTCGAGTTCGGCGCGGCTGACGGCGGCGGGAAAGTAAATCCGGAACACGGTGCCGCGCCCGACATCGCTGTCCACGGTAATTGTGCCGCCGGTCTGGGTAACTATCCCGTACACGGTGGAAAGGCCGAGCCCGGTTCCCTTGCCCCTTGGTTTGGTTGTAAAGAACGGTTCGAAGACGTGTTTCAGCACTTCGGGCGTCATACCCGTCCCGGTGTCGCTCACGGCCAGCAGCACATAGCGTCCGGCCTTCAGCGTCTCACCGCCGGCGATGGTGTCCTGGCCGATTTCCACGTCGGCGGTTTCGATGGTCAACCGCCCGCCGGTAGGCATGGCGTCGCGCGCGTTAACGGTCAGGTTGAGGAGAACCTGCTCGATCTGTCCCGGGTCCGCCTTGATACGCCCGCGCTCGGATTTCAGCGCGTGCACTAACTCGATGTCTTCGCCGATGACGCGCTTCAGCATCCGGTTTGTGCGCAAGATAAGCCGGTTAAGCTCGAACGTCTTCGGTTGAAGCACCTGGCGCCTGCTTACGGTGAGAAGTTGCCGCGTGAGCGAGCCGGCCCGGTTTGCGGCCTCCATGATAGCCTCGAGGTCTTTGTGAACCGGATCTTCGGCATCAGTGGTGTCGAGCAGCATCTGCCCGTACCCGCCAATGATTGTGAGCAGGTTGTTGAAATCATGCGCAACGCCTCCGGCCAGCCGCCCGATCGCCTCCATCTTCTGCGATTGCCGGAGCTGTTCTTCGAGCTGCTTCCGCTCGGTGATGTCCTGGAAAGTGAGTACGCCGGCCACCACGAATCCGTTGTGGTCGCGCACTGGAGCCGAACTTACCAGAATCCAGCCACGCGTATTGTCGCCGCGAACGATCTCGATCTCCTCGTTCGTGACCACCTCGCCGGTCCTGATCGAGCGCACGAGCGGCCATTCGTTCTGCTGGTATGGCCGTCCATCGGGGTGGAAACCTTTCAGACCGGCATCGTCGAGGATATTGAGATCGGCGCGCTGGGGCCTCCGTAAGATGCGGCTCACCTGCTGGTTCCCCAGAAGCACGCGACCGGAGGGAGCCTCGGCCAGAATTACGCCAGCAGGCATCTGTTCCAACACCGCTTCCAGCCGCGCGCGCTCTCGCTCCAATGCGCGCACGAGCGAATCGCGGTCCTGTTCCGCTTTGCGGCGCGAGGTTATGTCAACAACGGTCCGCACGGCGCCGGTGAACTCGCCATGTTCGTCCAGCAGCGGATCGACTATCACTTCGTACCAGCGCTCGCCGCATTGCACTTCCGCCGATTCACGTTTCTTGCTTTGTTTTGCGCGTTCGAAAGGCCAGCCCTCGGCCGGCTCTTCCATGGTTGGGAACATGTGTTCGCGGGTCAGGCCGACGAGTTCCGCAGGCGAGATGCCGGCCATCTCCGCGAGCGCGCGGTTTCCGCGTTTAATCCGGCCCTCGCCATCCAGCAGGCAAATGCCGTTGCGGACCGCGTCGAAGGTGATTTGCCATTCCTGCGCCGCCGCGTGCGCCTGTGCTTCAGCGCGGCGGACCCGCAACAGCGCCCTGATGGTGGCTGCCAGCAGCTCCGGCGTGATGGGTTCGGCCAGGAACGCGTCTGCGCCGCTCTCGAGGCCGCGCGTACGGTCGCCGGCGCTTGTCGAGGCCGTTGACAAGTAGACCACCGGGATGTCGCGAGTCGCAGGGTCGGACTTAATGCGGCCGCACACCTCCAGACCGCTCATGTCGGGCAAATGCACGTCGAGGAGCACCAGATCCGGATTCTGCCGAACCAGTTCGAGAGCCTCTGCACCTGTTCGCGCCTCGCGTACCAGGAAACCCTCACGCCCAAGAGTTCTCGTGATCTCGCGGCGGTGGGCCTCATCAGCATAGACGTTGAGGATTAGGGGTTTGCGGTCCTGTTCCATTGTACGGGCAGCTGTTTCGCGGGCCGCCATCTCTCCTTTTTATGCGTCTTGTGATTAAGGCTTCGCCGATCCTGGCTGTCGCCCTCCTGCCTGAACGAACTTCTCATCGAGAGCCTTGCTGCCGTGCGGCGGGACGCCACGGCCCGCTCGTTCTCATCCGACACCGTGGAAGTAACTATGATAACCGGGATGTGTCGTTATTCCCATCAGCGCTCAGTACCTGTTGACGTTTTTAGTCCTCGCTTGGAAGCAGTACGTTCCGGGGCACGCTGCGCCTGGCGATAACCATAACGCGTATCCGGCAGGCAGACCGGGCGTATGTTCCTCGCCGCCCGGGCCCGCGCCGCCGTGCAGCAGAGATTGCTGGAAGTCCACGCCGTTCCATGGTGTACAGCCCCAGTGTGTCCCGGTGTGTCCTGAACACAGTTGCAGCCTGATCCACAGTTCAGGGAATATCAGGCTCTGGCCAGCGGGAACTAAGGGATTCGAGAGCCAGATCCGCCGTTCACGCGCGCTCCGGGACATTCAGATAGAAGGCAAGATAAAGACAGCTTCATTTTAGCACCGCAGGTGTAGCGCGCACGCCACCGATCAGAATCACTCTGCCCGCATCCGGTGACAAGACTCTATGGGAAGTATCCAGGGCCTCTGTCTGGGGATCTGTCGAAAATTCAGGACTAAATCCCTCGGGCGCCCGCCGTGCCCGTCGCTAACGCGCCGGCCTGATACAAAGTTCGGCTCATTGCCAGCGCCGTGTTGAACGAAGTGTGAATGCAATGCTCCCGTCCAGCCGGTTTGCAGAACTTATCGGCGTTGAGGGCCGATCCTTATCTCTCAAAGCCGCGCTTGTCAGGATATAGCAATACTTTCAACGCGCCGGGCGTGGCCGCGCGTGCGAAGGCGCGTGGGGCATCGCCCAGCGCATAGCGGTCTGCGATCATGTCGTCAACGCGCACTGCGCCGCGCAAGAGCAGGGTGAGCGCCGGCCCGAAACGCCCGCACCGTGAACCTATGAGGGTGATCTCGTTTACCACTGCGCGCGCAGTATCGAACGCGACATCGCCGTGCACCGTGGATTTCATGATGACGGTCCCGCGCGGGCGAGTCATCGCTATGGCCTGTCTGAGCCCGTCCGGCGAGCCCGTCGCTTCAACGACGAAATCGAAAGTCTTCCCCTCGCTGCCAGGCATCACGCCCGCCATGCGCGCACGCTCGGGATGATGGCCGTACAGGCTAACATCGGCGCCATGGGCCGCAAGGACCTGAGCGGCAAGCAGACCGAGCTTGCCGTCTCCGAGTACGGCCACGGGAACGCCGGCGGGCATATCCACCTGATCGAGAATTTCACAAGCGGCGGCGACGGGTTCGGTGAACACGGCGCGCTCGGTGGCAAGGGCGTCCGGCACGACGTGCAGGTTCGGGATGGGCAGCGTGAGATACTCCGCGAAGGCGCCAGGGTGGCCGGCAATTCCGAGCACGGTGCGGTTCGGGCAGTGGCGCCCCAGCCCACGCGCGCACCATTCGCACGTGCCGCAGGCCAGGTTGATCTCGCCGACCACGCGCTTGCCGGTCAACTCCCCCGGTCCTTGCTCGACGACGCCGACGAACTCGTGACCGGGAATGCCGGCGAAGCCGTAGTAGCCGCGCTGCAACTCGAGATCGGTGTTGCAGATGCCGGCGCAGACCAGCCTGATCAATGCGAAGCCCGGAGGCGGCACGGGCACTGGCACGTCGCGCAGTTCCACAACACCGCGCTCGAGGTAAACGGCAAGCATCGGCAGATCATGGTGCGGTATCAGCAGTACGCTGACCCGTTTCCCATAAAACCCCCTTTCAAATGTTCGTGCGGGCTTTCCGGCTTGGCTGGATCTCCACTCCCGCTGGAGTCAGCTAACCCAGGCGTCGAGGCGCTTGCCCGGCGCGACTATCACCCGCTGAAGGCGCGTATTTCAGGACGCACCATCACGCCAGTATAGTGAGCCGGCGAGAGCGCGCGCTGGTCCTATACGAGCGCAGGTGGTGGATATGGGCCACCAACGCGCCGCCGGATGCAACGCGACCCTCGGTTTTCAAATTGTTTAGCTCTGGCACGCAAATTGCAGCTTCACGGGGCCTGGATCATTCGGGGAGGAAGACATGAAAAAGCTCATCTACTTGACTCTGTTGGCGGGCGCGATGGCAGCGGGAACCGCGAATGCGGCCGAGGTGTTCGTTAACGCCGGCTGGCGTCAGGCGCCGCGCCGGGAATACAGAGAGGACAAGGACTTCAGAGGCCACAGGGACTTCAGAGATTACCGGGACTACAGGGAATTCAGAGGCCACAGGCCCAGCCCGAGGCACGTCTGGGTGGAGGGCTACTACCGCTGGGACCCTCGCTACCGTCGTAACGTGTGGGTCCGGGGTTATTGGGTTGTGCCGCCGCCCGGCTATTCCGTCTGGGTGCCGGGATACTGGGGCTATCGCGGCGGTGTGCGCATCTGGATTGACGGCTTCTGGCGTTAGCCTTTTGAAACAACGGCTGGAATCGTCCACAGGCGCCCGGCAGCCTGCGCGCAACCCCAGGGCTGCCGGGTGTTTAGCCCGCCTTATCACCCCCGCAGCCCTGCCGCGTGCAAATGAAAGGCAAGGCGGGAGCGCAGCACAAAGCATGTGCGACGGACTTGCCGTGGGGCGTGCGGGGCCGGGAGCCGGGCTAGCAGACAAGTCAACGCCGAGCTGCGGCGCCCGGTATTGGGCCGGCGCGTGAAACGGTACACGCGCGATCAGCGCGCAAGGGCATGAGGAAGGGGCGGCGTTGACGACAGCGTTTCAATGGCGGTCATTGTTGCCGGCATGGTGGTAAAATCGGAGGTGCCGCGCGCTGTGAGACGCGGGGATCGAGCCTTGCGAATCACGCTGAAAGCGGCGCTGGTTGGCAGTTTTTGGCAGACTAGGGCGGGAGTAATTCAGTGGTAGAATGCCAGCTTCCCAAGCTGGACGTCGCGGGTTCGAGTCCCGTCTCCCGCTCCATGTTTTCTAGCACTTGCAGCCAATTTGGGATACCCCACCGATTCCTCGTTACTCCGTTTACTCCATTAAGCCGACTTGCGCCATGCTGACGGCTCGGATTGCGGTTTGGACTCCTTCTGCCGGACGGCGGCTTCGAGAGCCCGAAGTGCGGCTCGCTTTTGCTCCAAGTCGGAGTTCGTGTAGACCTCCAGGCTGACGCCGAGTCCGTGGCCCCTCTGGTCGGAGGCGACCTTCGGATCGACGCCCGCCTTCTTCGACAGGCTGGCGTTGGTCTTGCGCAACACCTGAAAGGTGGCCCACTCCATGCCGATGGCCTCCAGCACCGGACGCATGTTCCTGCGCCAGAGGTTGTCGAGCGAAATGGGCGTGGTCACCTTCTCGGACGGAAAGACGAAACCGTCCGGGCTCGGGTCCTGCGCCAGTTCGGCCCACTCTTTCAACAACTCGAGCGTGCCGTCCGACATCGCGCCTTCGCGGGTCTTGCCGTTCTTCGGCGTGTTGAGCACCCGCTTGTAGACGCGCTCGGCCACCTTGATGGTCTCGTTGGTGACCGACTTCCACCGGAGCGCCAGGATCTCGCCCGGGCGCATGCCCTCGAAGATCGCGAGCCTCGCGATCAGCTTCTCGCGGAGGTCGAAGACCTCCAAATACTTCATCACCTCCTCTTCCGTCAGCGGGCGCACGTCGCGTCCCGGTCGGCATTTTTTGGGAATCCTCAACTCGGCGGCGGTGTTGCTGGAAATGTAACCGTCCGACCACGCCAGCTTGAAGATCCCGTTCAAGAACCATCGCAGATGAGCCACCACGCTGTACGAGAGCTCCCGCGCTTTGCGGTCGAGGAACTCCTGCAACCGCTCGCGCCGGATCGTGTGAAGGAGATCGCTGCGGAACCCCGGGACCAGATGGGTCTTGATGATCTGCTCCGAGGTCCCTGCGGTCGACTCTTTCCACCCATGGCGGCCATGGGGCAGGTAGACGTCTTCGACGAACCGCTCGAAGGTGTACACCGGCCTCGGTCCACGGGATGTGCCCTCGTTGATCGGTTGGAGGATGGCCGCCATCGCGGACTCCGCATCCCCTTTCGTCATCTTCGAGCACAACCCGAGCACCTTGGACCGGCGGCTGCCGTCTTCCCACCAGGAGGCAACCCACACGCGATGACGCCCGTGCTTGCGGGCTTGCAGGCTGCCCTTCTGGAAACGCTTTCGACGCATTTTCTTGCCTCTTTCCTGCGCCGAAGGCGTTGACTCCTGGCATGCCCCGGATATTACCATTACCGGATTGCCTCCAGGCCGGCGGACTCCATCCACTCGTCCACCCACTCGCGCTTGATCAAAACGCGGCGCCCCACCCGGAAGCACCGGAGCCGCGGCACCTCGGGAACCTTGCCGTTGATCACGTTCGACAGGTGCGCCTTGGAGATCTGCAAATGGTCGGCGGCCTGCTTGAGCGTCATCACCGGCGTCTGCGCTTTCGTGTCGATCATGTCTTGCACCAGAAAGAACGAAGGCCACTCCAAACGTTTTGGAGTGGCCACACTGCGACGATACTTCGGTTCTAAGCCGGTCCGGTTTGCGCGCTCGGCATCAACAGGCAGTTCACTGTGGTGACGCCGTTGCCGGCCGCGGCCGTCGCGACACCCACCATGGGCTTGCTGCCGGTGCCGGCGGTCTTGGTGAGCCTGGACTGCCCGGCATCCCAGTACAGCTTGTCGCCCTGAGCGATCACGTCGGTGGAGATCTTGGGCAACTCGAACACGCCCTGCGTCACTACCTCGACATCGGCGCCCAACGCAGCGTCAAAGGCCGCGACGCCCACGATAGACCCCACTACGACGAGCTGCCCGCTCGCGACGGCGGCCGGCGCGGTGACCGTCACGGTCCTGCCCTCCTGTACGTAGTTCTTCATGAATCAGACTCCTTTCGGTGTGATGACAATCTGGCGGGGCCGTTCGGGACCGCCGCCAAACTTCTCGATCTCACGTTCGATAGAGACGAGCGCAGCCTGCATCTCCACGGTGGAGCGGTAGGTGAGGCTGCGCTCGCCGAACTCGACCCGCAACGTTCCGCTGCCGATGGCGGTCAGCAAGGCGTCGCGCATCTCCTCAAGTTGTGTGAGCGTGAGCGCCATCGGCTACACTCCGGGGTTGGCGTAGATGCCGCGGAAGTCCAGCGCGCCCGCCCCGAAATCAAGCCGCGCGCGGATCTGGATGCCGTCCACCTCGAAGCCCGCGCGAGTCTCAACCTGAACGCCCTCCTGTCCGGAGAGGTACGCGTACTCGATGCTGGGCACGAGGTTGGGATCGGCTGCGACATACCAGCGGGTGGCCGATTTCGCATCGAGCCGCGGATCGACCACGAGTGTCAGCCTGCCGGCGAACGGATTGACATTGGAGGCCTGCGCCGGGTAGATCGAGGCGAGGTACTTCTCGGCTGTGGTCTCCAGGGCGGCCGGCGCCACCAGGAATTTCGCCGCGATGTCGAGCGGGGTCCTTCCGTCCAGGCCCTTCTGCGAGCGCAGAGCCAGGCGCGCCGCCGAAAGCGTTGTGTCGGAGATCGCCCCTCCGCTCGCGGCGAGGTTGCCGTGCGCCGCGTCGAACAACTTCTTGGTGTCGGACATCACGGGGCCCAGCCCGTTGTTGGCGGTCAGCAGGTCTACGATGAACTGCGCCTCGAATTGCGCGGCCGAAGCGGCGAACAGCCGGCCGATGTCGGAGAACGCGCCGAGGTTGTCGTTCACCAGCGCCTGGCGGCTGATGCCGAAGATGCGGCCGTAGGTGTCGAGCTTGTAGGATTCGCGCCCCTCGGCGATGGTGCCCGATTTGAACTCGCCCAACTCGTTCACCTTCTCCAATGTGGGGGCCTCGCCGATCTGGAGCGAGTAGCGGTTCCGGAAGTCGGGGATCGTGGTCTGGCGGCAGATCTGCTTGATGGCGGCGGGCGCCGCCGCGAGCATAGCCCGCAGCACCTTGTTGGCGACATCGCCCAACAGCAGCGGGAAGTCGCTGGTGGAGTGCAGGGCGCGTTCGACAATGGCCGCATCCGAGAGTCCGAGGGTTTCGATCCCGTGGACGCGCAGGACCTCCTCGGCCAACCGCACCATGCTGCGGCCGATGAACGGCCGCGCGGCATCGCCCGGCTTGTGCGATGGATCGAGCCGGGAGAAGACGGCGTCGGCCATCGCCCCACGCAGGAACATGGGGTCGTCGTACCCGGCGGCAACCACGGCCGGCTGCGCGGTACGGATCGGAGGACCGGCGCGGCGCTTCATGGCTTCGATCGCCTCGGCGCGGGCCTGGTCCAGGGTCAGGTTGCGGGCAATCATGTCGGTGGCATCGAGGCCGGCGACCTGAGCAATCGTCCGGATTTCGTTTTCGTTGGTCTGTTCCATCATTTCTCCTCTCACCTTCGCCGCCGGGTCCGCAGGGATGGCGACGAAGGAGATTTCTTTCGGGGTCCAGCGCGTCGCAGTGATCGTGCGCACGCCGGTGACCGCGTCCTTGTCAACGCGCCGCTGGTTGATCACGTAGCCCACGGACACGCTGCGCAGGATGCCCTGGCGCACGTCGTTCATGAGCGCCGTGGCGCGCTCGCTGAAGCGAATGGTGGCGGCGCCGCGTTCGCCGTCGACTTGTGCGGACTCCACCACGCCCAACACCGCGTTCACGTCGGAGCGGTTGTGCGAGTTGAGAACCGGGCCGCCGATCAGTTCGGAGAGATCCACGGCGGCCGGTTTCAGTTCGAGCCGTTCCTCGTACACGCCGTCCATGTCCATCCTGCGGACCGGTGCGTTCGAGGCGAACACCACCGATACGGTGCGTTTCTCCGCGTCGAAGGTGGACGGCTCCAATGCCGCGCTGCGAGTAATCAGTTCGTTCATCAGCCTCCTTTTGAAGTGCCGTTTGGATTCGAGAGTCAGTTATCTACGGAATTTCCGTAGATGCGGGCAGGATTGCCCTGCTGCGTGACCCGGCGCGGGTCGGAGTCCAGCACGATTCCGGCGGCGTCCGCGGCGGTGTTGCCCGCTGCGATCTGCGCATCCACCTCGGCCAAGTCGTAGCCGAGAGACGCGACGGCCATTTCGCGCGACATCAGCCCGGCGCGGATCGCCCGCACCATGGCGTCCACTTCGCGTTGCGGGTCGGTGAGTTGCATCGCGGGCGGCGCCCAGGTCACGTTGGCCATGTACTCGTTGATGCCGCCTTCAGGCAGTGGTAGTGCGCCGCGCAATACTTCCAGCTCGACCCACCTGCGGAACACGGGACGGCAGAGCACATGGACGAAATGCCATTGGATCGAGTCGATGTACTTCCGAAACTCGATCAGGCCGACCCGCGCCGAGGAGTAGCTCGTGTCTGAGAGGTCACCACTGAGCACGTTGTACGGCATCCCGAGCCCGCTGGCGATCAGGCGCAGTTGGGTCTTGGCGAAGTCGGCGTAGCCGGCCGTCTCGGGCGGATCGGAGAACTCCAGCGACTCGCCGGGCGCGAGCCGCTGAATGGTGCCGGGCTCGAGGCTGGCGGTCCAGGCGCCGTCGTCGGCCTTGATCGCACCCAGGGGGTTGTCGGCCGAGGTGATGACGAAGCCGGTCAACAATGCCCCGGTCTTCTGCTTCACCAGCGTGGCCCGGTCGAACTGGTCGAGGTCGTTCAACTTCTGCATCACCGGGAGCAGTGCTGAGACGCCGCGGACTTGGCCCGGGACCGACGGCCGGAAAACGTGAATCACCTCGGAGGCCGGCACGCGGATGCTGCGGGGCAACCGTACGAGTTCGCCGGGGTGATGCTCGAAAACGTGATACGCTGCGCGCCTGCCGGCGTGATCGAACTCGATGCCGGCGACCACGTTCTCGCGCATGACGCTGTTGTCGATGAACTCGGCCGGCAACAACTGGAGCCGCAGCGATCCGTCCTCCGCGATCAGCAGCCGGAGGAAGGCCTCGCCGTCCACAAACATCAATCGCGCAGCCAGCGCCTGGAGGCCGTAGAAGCTGAGCAGCTCGTCGGCCTGGTCGGTCCAGGCATTCCAGCCAGCGAGCAAACGACGCTTCAAGGCCGCGTCCGCGAGCTTTGGCAGTAGCGTGATCCCAGCGCCGACCACGTTGTCCACGAAGGCCTGCGCCGCCCGTGCGGCGATTGCGCTGTTCGCCGCCAGGTACCGCGCCCGGTTCCGGATGATCGGATTAGGCGCGGTCCGAGAGTAGTCCGGCACAGGGTCGTTCCAGAGGCCGATGTTGCGGCGCTCGCGGACCGGATCGATGGCCGAGCGCACCGCGTCCTTCCGCCCGGTGGAGCGGTTCTTGAAAAGCCAATTGAGCATCGGAGTTACTTATTGACGAAGATAGTGACCAGCGAGCCGCCGCGGCCGGTCTTTGCCCGCGCCGGCTGCTGCGGCCAGGTCTTAGCACCCTTCAGAACTCGATTCAGCTCGACATCGCGTGAGAGCTGGGCGCTCTCGCGAAGGTCTGCCTTGATCTGCCTCTCGCAGCCGAACCGTTCGGGCCGATACCGGACGCCCTCTGGCTTCACGTACCGGATGCGGCTGTTATTGCCGACACCGACGTAGCCGGTGAGAATGAGCCTGGTCACAACCTCCGAACCGGAGGTTGACAGGCGAACCCGTCCCGAACAGTCCACCACCTCGACTGGCGTTGTCTGTTTGCGCAGGATCTCCTCCAGTTGTTTTCCAGAGAATTGCATGAGTACACTTCTCCCGTTGGTGGGCCCAGCTTTGCCCGCGGGGCTTGGGCTTACGAACGCGATTGAGCCGACTGTTCCTGGAGCAGGCGCTCAACCTCGGTCAAGACGGGGTGTACAACGCCCATGAGGTCGATGACCAACATGACGGTGTCGCCTTTTGGTGGGCGCATTTGCGTCTTCTGTTTTTCGGTGAAATCCTTCTTGCGGATCGTCCAAGGCCGTTGGGTGGTGTAGAACTTCCCGTCCTTGTCCTTGCCGATCGCGATCCAGAAGGATTCGTACTCGGGGAATTCTCCTGTACGCTCGTCCATGAGCCACTTCGCGGTGTCCAATGTCTCGGCTTGAAACATCCGGTCGAAGGCGTCCGCGATTTCGGCGGCAAGAGAGACGGGGAGCCCCCACTCGGTAACACGGCCCATGACCGTAAGCCAGATGATGTTCTTCAAGGAGTAGAACCGCCGCTGCCCGTGGCCAGGGTTCTTCTCCGATGCGGGTGTGATGAGTCCGCGATTGACCCAAGTCTGGATGGTAGCCATGGTCAGGCCCGTCGCCCGCATCACGTCGGCGTTAACGAACTGCGGGGCGTTCAGGCTGATTAGCATCGACTTCGCTCCGTCATATCAAATAGCATATGCTACTTGAAATGACCTGTCAACAGTACAAACCTTCTGAGAAGTGCTAAACAGTTGAAACTAGAATAGCTTTTCCAGAGATGAAATCGGGGATTGACTGCTATTCGCCTGCGGGCCACAGGAGCCCGAAGCCAACGTGACGGCCCCGCCCGACTGCAATCGGTCCTGCAACCGGGCGATCAAACGTCACCCGCAAGTGCAAGCGGGGCGTCTCAGCGAGATAGCCGTCGACGCGGTACTGTCGAGCGATGTGAACGCCCGCCATCGGGCCGCCAGGGACAACCTCCACGGAGATGGGCCGAGCGCCATTGGCGCCAATCGCTTGCCTCAGAGAATAGATGACCAGTTCCAATCGGCGGTCTCGCAGGCGCTGCTCGAGCCGGGCCAAGTCCTCGCCGCTCTCAGCTGCAACGCGTCGCATCGCACGGAGCCGATCCCACTCAGCCGTTGTGAGTTCTTTCGCCGCTTGGATCATGGGCGTCACGCTTACCCATGTACGCGAACTGCCCGTAATGGCCTTTAACCACTGTCCATCCGGCTCGGTGTCAAGCCTCACACCTGTTCCTCGGCCATTGTCGAGAAGCTCGCGGCCATGGAGAAGAATGTACGCCAGTTCGAAGATCGCACGACGAGTTGCATCTTGCCCACACCCAAAACCCACCAGAGCCACACGACGTATCCTTCCGTCCGGATACGGGCCTAAAACGCTGGGTACGGGAAGTACCGCCACATGTGGCTCGCGCACGGCGTTTCGGCGTTCATCGTGACCAAGGAGCACGCGCTGCGCCAGTGCGTCTAGGCGCGCCCGTTCCGTAGGATCGCTCGCGAGCACGTCAACGATCTCGCTGCGCACTTCATCCAATAGGTTGCGAATAGGTCCCACAACCTGGCGTAGAAGCCGCGCGTCCCAAGAGCGACGTTTTCCACGCGACCATAGTGCCAGCACGCCCCCTGGATGGTGGACCTCGATCTCACCATCGGACGCGTATCGGACGGATCGGGTGCCACTTACTGGCAACGGGGGATCGTCGGCGGAGCGCCCAAAAGTAGCCTCGCACACATCAATGCATCCAGGCTCAGGGACTTCCAGCCAAGTCCCCGCACTATCTTGACCGGTCGTTTCGCGCCAGCTTCTCAACTCCGAAGGAGGCGGTGCTTCCAGGGCGTCTAGGAGAGCGAAATCCTCACCTCTGCCGAAGCTCCAGGTATGTCGGGACAGTTCGCGCACTGTGTTCACGAGTTCGGAGGGTGCATCGGGCCACTGATACCAGACGATGGCCGGCGCGTCAAAATCCCAACGCAAAATGGGCTCAGGTTCCAGGTCAATCCCCTTTACAGGATTGAGCTTCCTCTGTGTCGGCCAGTTCTTTGAATTGTTAGGAACAAACCGGCGCTGGCGTGGCACACGGAGGATTGCTTCCGGCGCGGCGATGATCGGCGCCCTCCCCTCAAGCTTGCGGAGCGCGCCGTCGATCACTTCGCGCTTGCTCGCCGCCCACCCGCTACGTGCAGCAGACACGAGGGCCTTGAACAGGCGAGCCGGGCTTGGCGGCCACTCCCTCCCGGAGTACCCTGCGAGGAACTGCACTCGTATTGACAGCGCCATCAGACTTGCGTCGGGCTGGACTCACCCGCAGAAGCGCCCGAGTCCGCAGTTTCTGCGGCGGGGACCTGCTCAGCCCGCCACAACTCCTTCAGTTCCGTGGCCTTCTTCTTGTTGAGTTCCGCTTCTTTCCCGGAATACTTCGGCAACGCCACCAGCGCGGCGACGAGATCCTTCTTCGTCTTAGGCTCCGCAGTCCCTCCGCCGCGCTGAGTATCAAT